>Ga0126371_10000523_pt1 | contig 31816 bp, 24 predicted proteins | sample PanSoiMetaPlot_4_FD_110145 | JGI IMG/M metagenome (GOLD analysis project Ga0126371, IMG submission 110145) | Tropical forest soil microbial communities from Panama - MetaG Plot_4 | ecosystem: Environmental > Terrestrial > Soil > Tropical forest > Bulk soil | place: Panama | collected 2016-02-17 | reverse complement strand
GTACCAAGCGGCGCATTTTTCATGATTGGATGGATCGTCTGGGTTCTGTTTTCCTCGATCCGCCGCTACAAGATCGCCAAGTTTCAGGCCGACGTCCAATCGCGGCTGCTGCAAAGGCTGGACACGAGCGAGAGTCTTCTTGCCTATGTGGATACACCCGCCGGGAAGCAATTTATCGAAGGATTGAGCACGGAACGGGTTACGCCCTATGAACGTATCCTCAGCAGCACGCAGGCGGCCATTATTATCACGGCCTTTGGAATTGCCCTGCTGGTGCTGCGGGCGAAGCTGCCTTTTTCCGATGAGGCCTTCACCATCTTCGGGACACTGGCGATAGCACTCGGCGTGGGCTTCGGTGTAGCGGCTGCGGCGTCGTATCTACTTTCGCGATCGTTCGGCCTTTTTGACCGTAGACCGCAGGCCTAGTGAGTTGCTCGTTACAGATGACCCTGGCGGATTCCATCACGAACTTCCCGGAGAGCGCGAGCCATGATTCGCGAGCGCTGGACGAAGCCGCCTTTCAGGTGATCTATGACAGGACGGCACGTCCGCTTTGGGCATATCTGCTGCGAGTCTCAGGCCAGCGCGAAGTTGCCGATGACCTCCTGCAGGAGACATACTGCCGCTTTCTCAGTCGCAAAACAGGCGAGCAGACGATGAATGAGACTGAGACGCGCAGCTATCTCTACCGCATTGCCACAAATCTGCTGCGCGACCGCTGGCGGAGTGGTGAGAGCGCTTTCTGTGATGATGCGGACCATGAGGAGGCGGTGGAAGATGATCCGGCTGCGAAGATTGATGTTCGCCGAATGATGCAGGCCCTAAAGCCACGCGCGCGCCAGCTTTTATGGCTCGCCTATGTGGAGGGCATGAGCCATACCGAGATTGCCGAGATTACCGGCCTTAGCGCGATGAGTATCCGGCTGCTGCTGTTACGCGCGCGGCGTACTGCAGCCGGGCTGCTGAAAACGAGATGAATACGATGCGATGTAAATACGAAAGCGAGACAATGCGAGCGCTGTATACGGGCGCGCCTTCCAATGCGCTTATCGAGCACCAGAAAAACTGTACCGATTGCCGTGAAACGGTGCTGGTGGCAGAGGCTCTGCGGCAGGATGCGAGCGATCTTGCCTCTCGGAACACACCGCCATCGTTGGCGGTGGTATGGGCGGAAGCGGAGCGGCACCGCCAAATGGCTGCGCTGGCACGGGCCACACGCTTTCTGAACATCTTAAAAATTGCAGGCGTAGTTTATGGCGTAGTTTTTATTTTTTGGGCTCTGTATTCGCTCGCTGCGCATGGCCTGACCATGCCGGGACTGGATGTTAGGTCGTCTAATGCGGTCATCGAAGGTGCGGGACTGGCCATGCTTTTTATCGGCAGTGGGCTCTGGTATACGCTGCGGCGGGATGAGCGCCTTACGAACTGACTTTGATCCGACTAGCCTATGCACACCGATGTCGCCGCCGTTCTTTAAAAATGCGGGCGGGTATACTCAACGGGAATGACCGAAAAAATCCTGGCCGTTCTTGCCTCGTTCATCATTGCTGTAATCTCCGCTTCAGGCTATGCGGGCATTGCCCTGTTAATGGCGGTTGAGTCAGCGTGCATTCCGCTGCCGTCGGAGATCATCATGCCGTTCTCCGGCTACCTGGTGCATACGGGGCAGTTGAAGCTGTTCTGGGTGGCGACGGCAGGGGCAATCGGCTGCAATCTAGGATCGCTGGTTGCATATTGGATCGGAGCGGTGGGCGGCAGGCCATTCATTATGAAGTATGGCCGGTTTGTATTGCTAAACCAGCACGATCTTGACCGGGCAGAGCACTTTTTTCAGCGGTTTGGCGGAATCACAGTCTTTATCGGGCGGCTGCTGCCTGTGGTGCGCACGTTTATTGCGCTACCGGCAGGCATTGCGCGAATGCCGCAGCTTCGCTTTCACCTCTATACGTTTCTTGGATCGTGGCCCTGGTGCTATGTGCTGGCCTATGTCGGCATGAAGCTGGGGCAGGCATGGGAGAGCGATCCACGATTTAAAGCCGCGTTCCATCGTTTCCACCTGGCGGTGGAAATTGTCATTGTGATTGGCATTGTCTGGTTCATCTGGACGCACTGGAAGAACCGCGTGCGGGAACAGGAAGCATAAAGCAGCGGGCATAGCGTTAAGTGTGAAGGATACTGAGCGAAGCACGTCGCTTCCATAAATTTTCCATTCAAACCATGACAGCTACCATTTAAACAGACCGCATTTGCCAAAGTCTATGCCGAGGGCTGAGACTGAATGTTCAATCTGCATTTTTATGGAAGGACGGTTGAAGCAAGGGGATGTCTACGCCTAAGGACGCAAGCAAGACGGCGGCAGCAGAGAAGAAAGTTCAGCCAGCCAAGGGGAAACTGGGAGTCATGACGGTTGGCATGGGCGCCGTGGCCACGACGCTGATTGCCGGGGTTGAAGCGGTACGCAAAGGATTGGCGAAGCCCATCGGGTCGCTGACCCAGATGGGAACGATTCGTCTGGGCAAACGTACAGACGGGCGCACGCCGTTGATTAAGGATTTCGTTCCGCTGGCGGACCTGAACGACGTGGTCTTTACAGGATGGGACATTTTTCCGGAGAACATGTATGAGGCCGCCGAGCAAGCTGCCGTTCTCGACCGCGACCATTTGAAGAGCATCAAGCCGTTTCTTGAGGCCATCAAGCCGATGCCGGCCGTCTTCGACCAGTATTATGTGAAGCGCCTGAACGGGACACACGTTAAGAAGGGCAAGAGCAAGTGCGACCTGGCGCAGCAGTTGCGGTCTGAGATTCAGGCTTTCAAGTCACAGGTCGAACGAGTAGTGGTGATCTGGTGCGGATCTACTGAAATCTTTCTGGAACCTTCCGAGGTGCACCAGTCCATTGTGGCTTTCGAGAAGGGGTTGGTGAACGACGATCCGAACATTGCCCCTTCGCAGATTTATGCTTATGCCGCATTGAAAGAAGGCGTTCCATTTGCCAATGGCGCGCCGAATCTGACTGTTGATTTGCCTTGCATGCAGCAGCTTTCTAAGCAGACGGGTGCGCCGATCTGCGGGAAGGATTTCAAGACTGGGCAGACATTCATGAAGACAGTCCTTGCTCCGGCGTTCAAGGCTCGCATGCTGGGGGTTTCCGGTTGGTACTCGACGAACATTCTCGGTAACCGCGATGGCGAGGTATTGGACGATCCCGAATCGTTCAAGACAAAAGAAGAATCGAAGCTCGGCGTTTTGGACTTTATTCTTCAGCCGGAGCTTTATCCTGAGCTTTATAAGGACATTTACCACAAAGTCCGCATTAACTATTACCCGCCGCGCGGTGATAATAAAGAGGGTTGGGATAACATCGACATCTTCGGATGGCTGGGCTATCCGATGCAGATCAAGGTCGATTTCCTCTGCCGCGACTCGATTCTGGCGGCCCCCATTGCGCTCGATCTGGTGTTGTTCCTCGACTTAGCACAGCGCAGTCCGGAACTGAAGCACTTGGGCATTCAGGAATGGCTGAGCTTCTACTTCAAGTCGCCGATGACAACCGAGGGGCTGTATCCCGAGCACGATCTGTTTATCCAGTCGATGAAGTTGAAAAACACGCTACGGCACATTATGGGCGAGGATTTGATTACACACCTCGGGCTGGAATATTACGACTGAAACCCACGTTGTCATCCTGAGGAGAAAAACGACGAAGGATCTGTTTCTTAAAATTTCCAGTAGGCCGGAATAGAAAACAGATTCTTCGCCTATGGCTCAGAATGACAGCTGTCGATAATGGCACCAATTTCGACACTGCTTTTCCTCATCTCATTTACGTTTTGCACCTCGCCTCGGCCTGAAACACCCATCACATCAGAACTAAAATAGCCATATCCCATGGCTGAATTTACCCATCTGCACCTGCACACCGACTATTCACTACTGGACGGGGCTTGCGACGTGGACAAGTTGGTGAACCGCGTGGCTGACATTGGCCAGAGCGCTGTTGCCATCACCGACCACGGCAATATTTACGGTGCGGTGCACTTTTTTGATGCGGCGAAGAAGCGCGGCGTGAAGCCGATTCTGGGCTGCGAGCTTTATATCTGCAAAAAGGACGACCATCGCGCCGACCCTCAGGGGGACGACTACAACCATCTGCTGGTGCTGGCGGAGAGCGAGGAAGGCTATCGCAATCTGGTACGGATCACGTCGGAGGCTTCGCTGCATGGCTTTTATCGCAAGCCGCGCGTGAGCAAGAAATATCTGGCGGAGCACTCGGAAGGATTGATTGGTTTTTCGGGCTGCCTGGCGGGCGAGCTTTGCGAAAATCTGATGGCAGGGAAGTACGAAGCGGCGCGGACAACGGCAGGGCAGTATCAGGAGATCTTCGGCAAAGGCAATTTCTTTCTTGAGATTCAGGACCAGGGGCTGGAGCTTGAGAAGAAGATTCATGCCGATCTTTTCCGGCTGGAGAAGGAATTAGACATTCCGCTGGTGGCGACGAATGACAGCCATTATCTCTGCGAGGACGATTCGCATGCGCACGAGGTCCTGCTATGCGTGCAGACGGCGGCATCGATTCACGATCCCAAGCGCTTCAAATTCGATTCCGATCAGTTTTACGTAAAGACCGCAGCGGAGATGGAGAAGCTGTTCTCGCACTCTCCCGAAGTGGTGGGCCGCACGATGCAGTTCGCCGAGCGCTGCAATTTGAAGCTCAGCCAGGTTGACAATCCGTTTCCAGAATTTGCTGTTCCGCCAGGGCACACCATTGACAGCTACTTTGAGGAAGTCTGCCGGCAAGGGCTGAAGAAGCGGCTGGAGACGGCGGTACGGAACCTGGAAGCTCGCGGGGTACTGCGGACGCCCGTGCATGAGTACGAAGCGCGGTTGAACTTTGAGATCGACATCATCAAGCAGATGAAGTACTCAGGTTACTTCCTGATCGTGTGGGATTTTATCAAGTATGCGCGGGACCATAAGATTCCGGTGGGACCGGGAAGAGGCTCGGCTACGGGCTCGCTGGTCGGGTATGCGATGGAGATTACCAACATTGACCCAATGCAGAATGTGCTGCTCTTTGAGCGGTTTCTGAATCCAGAGCGGGTCACAATGCCCGATATTGATGTGGACTTCTGCCAGAACCGCCGCGGCGAAGTGATCGAATATGTGACGCGGAAATATGGGCGCGAGCAGGTGGCGCAGATCATCACGTTCAACACCATGGCGGCGAAGGCTGCGATCAAGGACGTGGGACGCGCGCTGGATATGCCGTACGGCGATGTGGACCGGATTGCGAAACTGGTCCCCACTACGATAGGCGTGACGATTGAACAGGCCCTGATGAATTCGCCGCAGTTGCAGGAGGCGTACGACGGAAACCCGCAGATTCGGGAACTGATTGATACAGCGAAAAAGCTGGAGGGATTGGTGCGCGGGGCGGGTGTGCATGCCTCGGCGGTGGTGATTGCGCCTCGCCCGCTGGCGGACCTGGTTCCGGTTAGCCGCAGCAAGAATGATGAAATCGTAACTGCCTATGACATGAAGGCAGTTGAGAAGATGGGCCTTCTCAAGATGGATTTCCTAGGCCTCGCTACGCTGACCGTGATTACTGATTGTCTGAAGCTGATTGAGCAGACCCGTGGCGAGAAGCTGGATATCGAGATGCTCCCACCGGACGACCCGGAGACGTTCAAACGAGTGTTTCATACGGCATTGACGTCAGGGGTCTTTCAGTTTGAATCGCCCGGGATGCGGGACATTTTACGGCGCTACAAGCCGGATACGGTGGAAGACCTGACGGCGCTGAATGCGCTGTATCGTCCTGGGCCGATGGACATGATCGACGACTTCATCGAGCGCAAATGGGGACGGCGAAAGGTGGAGTTTCTGCTGCCGGAGCTTGAGGGAATACTGAAGGATTCGCTGGGCGTGATCGTGTACCAGGAACAGGTGATGCGGATCGCGAACGTGCTGGCTAGCTACTCGCTGGGCGAGGCCGACCTGCTGCGTCGGGCGATGGGAAAAAAGAATGCCGAGGCAATGGCCGAGCAACGAGACCGGTTTATGAGCGGTGCCGCTGCACTCGGGCATCCCAAGGCCGCTGTTGGCGAGATATTCGATCTGATGGCGAAGTTCTCCGGATACGGTTTCAATAAGTCACACTCGGCGGCATACGCGCTGGTGGCCTACCAGACGGCTTATTTGAAAACGCACTATCCAGTGGAGTTTATGGCGGCGCTGCTGACCTCGGAAATCTCGAAGCCGGAAAACGTGGTGAAGTACATCAAGGAATGCCGCGAGTTGGAGATTCCGGTTGAGCCGCCTGATGTGCTTTTCAGCGACGCTGATTTCACGCCGCACGGAAAAGCCATTCGCTTTGGGCTGACAGCGATCAAGAACGTCGGACGCAATGCAATTGATTCAATTTTGACGGCGCGTAATGAACTGGCCGCGCAGAAAAAGGCTTTCGCATCGTTCTGGGAGTTCTGCGAGAAGGTCGATCTGCGGCTGATGAACAAGCGCGTGGTGGAATCGCTGATCAAGGCTGGGGCCCTGGATTCGTTTGGTCGGCGAGCGGCTCTTATGTCCTCGGTGGACAAGGCGATGGAGCGCGCGCAGAAAACGCAGCGCGACCGCGATGCAGGGCAGCATGGGTTGTTCGGGATTTTCGACGATCACCCGACAGCGGCTGCAAAAGCCGACGAGTTGCCGAATATCGCGGACTGGGATGAGTATCAGCGCCTTCAGGCTGAGAAGGAAGTGCTTGGGTTCTTTGTGTCAGGGCATCCTCTGGATAAGTACGCGGAGAAGCTGCGGAATCTTCCTGGAGTCATGGATGCGGCGACGGCGCTCGAAACGAAGCCTGCGCCTAGCAACGGGCGGCGCGGTCAGGCTCCGGAAAACGAAACGGCAATTGCCGGTGTGATTGTCGGATTGAAGGTTGCAAAGTCGAAACGATCGGGTGAGCTGTATGCGCAGGCATCTTTGGAGGATGCTACGGGCAAGATCGATCTGATCTGTTTCCCTAAAGATTACGAGAAGTTGAAGGAGACGCTGAAGATCGAAGTCCCGGTACTGGTTCGTGGACAACTGCGCGCGGAAGAAGAGGCTGCGCCTAAGCTGGCGGTGTCATCGATTCAGGCGCTTGAAGATGTGAAGGTCCGCTTGCCGCAGAATGTGCGCATCCGAGTGCCGCTGGAGCGGGCGAGCGAAGCTACTTTGATTGAATTGCGGCAGATGATTGCGGCATCACCGGGGCCGGGCAAGCTGATGCTCAATCTAGAACGGAGCGGCGAGTTCTGCGTGATGATGGAGCCTGTCGGGGTAACGGTTGCGGCTGATCGGGCGTTTGTAGATCGCGCTGAAGAACTACTGGGGCGCGGGATGGTGCAGGCGCTCGACTGAAAAGGGCACAGAGCATACCCTCTGAATTTTCAAGCTGACGAGCTTTGTTTTCAAAATGCGAGCGCAACCTGTGCTGCCAAACATCTTCTTTACCCTGAGCGCTGTACCCTGCCCCCTATCCCTGTACAATCGAAAAGTAAGACTTGCAGCGTCTATGACTGAGCAGGCAGGTAGTGTTGAGCAGATGCAGGCTGTGGCCGAGGCCACGCCTGCGGCGTGGGTGAAAACGGAGCTGGCACGACATCCGCAGCGGCCGTATCCGATGGACTTTATCGAAAGCATATTCACTGACTTCAGCGAGATCCACGGCGACCGCGCCTTTGGCGACGATGAGGCGATGTCGTGCGGTATGGCCCGCTTCCACGGCGAAGAGGTCATGGTGATCGGCAACCTCAAAGGACGTACGGTAAAAGAGCGCATCCAGCGCAAGTTTGGCTCGCCTGATCCCGAGGGCTATCGTAAGGCGCTGCGCGCCATGAGGATAGCCGAAAAGTGGTCGCGTCCGGTCTTCACCTTTATTGATCTTGCAGGCGCGAATCCTGGCATTGGCGCGGAAGAACGCGGGCAGGCCGAAGCGATTGCGCGCAACCTGATGGAGATGTCCCGGCTGCGCGTGCCGCTCATTGCCACAATCACAGGCGAAGGCGGCTCAGGCGGCGCGCTGGCGCTGGCTGTTGCTGACCGCGTGCTGATTCTGGAGAATGCAGTATATTCGGTAATTTCACCGGAAGGCTGCGCTTCGATCATGTGGCGCGACGCCAGCAAGCGGGCACAGGCGGCGGAGGCGCTGAAGATCACGGCGCAAGACGTGAAAGCGCTAGGTTGCGTAGACGACATTGTTCCAGAACCGGAGGGAGGAGCGCAGTCGAATGTTGAAGAAGCGTCTCGGCTGCTGGATGAAAAGCTGACCTGGCACTTCAATGAGATCAAGGCGCTGCCGCTCGAAGATATGCTATCGCGCCGTTATGAGAAGTTTCGCAACATCGCGCAGTTCTATACGACATAGACATAATGGCGTTCTTCACGGAATTGTTGTCCCTGCTGAGTATTGACGGAGTTTCCCGATGAAATCTCCCGGACGCCTCCGCGCCTTCAGCTGGTTTGCCATTGCCGCAATTTACTTCGTCTTCGCGCAGCAGATTTCTTTGCGCGCGGCGAATGGACTTAGTACAGGCGACTGGTTTCTGTTGGTGCAGAGCGCCATTCTGCTCTTTTTGCTTCTGGTCGGATACGCTGCGATGGGCTATGCGGGTCAGAGCCAGCGCGAGCCGCTGAAGACGATGGGCCTCGTGCGGCGCGAAGGCTGGAAACGCGAATTTGCAGTAGGAGCAGCATTCGGGTGGGGCGGCGTCGTGGCATGCGTGCTGCCCATCGCTCTATTTGGCAGCCTGGTGGTTCGTTTTTGGACGGACAGTCATCAATTTTTTCTTCTCTTTGTAAACCTGCTGACGTTGGCCGTTGCGGCGTTGGCTGAAGAAGTAGCATTTCGCGGGTATTCATTCCAGCGACTGATTGACGCCATCGGACCCACACTGGCTACACTCGGTATGTCCGTGCTGTTCGCTGTGATCCATCTGCTGAACACGAATGCAACCGCGGCGAGCACTCTGGTCACGATTCTTGCGGGGTGGCTCTTCTCAATTGCCTATCTGCGCACGCGGGCATTATGGCTGCCTTGGGGGCTGCACTTTGCCTGGAATGCGAGCATGGGCCTGTTATTCGGATTACCGGTGAGTGGATCGACAGTGTTCAACCCTGTAATCACGACAAATGCTGTTGGTCCACTATGGCTCACCGGCGGCGGGTATGGACCCGAGGGCAGTGCTGTTGCGGTCATCGTTCTGCCTCTGCTCTCAATTGTCTTGATAAGAGCCACCCGCGACTATGCCCATCGCTACGCTCAGCCTGTGATTGTGCCGGGTGGCATTCCAGTGGATCTGGATGCAATTGCGAGAAAGCAACATGAGGCTGCTATGGGTGCAGCAACGACATCTAATGAACCTCAATTGATACAAATATTGCCTGCGATTCCTCCTGCGAATGGCAATTCATCGCAAGCTTCAGAAACAAAAGTAGATGAACAGGTTGTCCTCGAAGCGCCTCGACAGGCTTCAGAGCCACAATCGGAATAGCTTCGCATAAATCTGTTTCACCCATTTCAAAACAATATATGCACGGTTTAGCGAGCTGAGGCTTGCAAAAGCCGCTGAATAGCGCCATGCTTATAGAGCGAAAGGTTTTGGGGGCCTCGGCATGCAGGGGTTCGCAACTCAGGGCACGTGGAATCGGCGCCTGTTGCGAGTGGCGACAGGCAGCCTGCTGCGGATCGCAGCCGGCGCGGCTGCGCTGCTGATGTTGTTTTCAGTCACCGCCAATTCTCAGGTCTTTACCGTCACCCCGGAAGGCATGGGCGGGCACTACCTCGAGTTTCACCCTACCAACGTTTCTCTCCCCACTAATCCACTGACTGAACGAGGCAAGCAGGAACTCATACGTTCTCTGACTGCCGAGCAGGGATTCGCAATGCGGCCTCTTCCGCTTGCCGGGTTGACTCTGCACGCAAACGGGGATATGCAGCCCAGCGGCACTGACTATATGAATGAGCTCAGCCAGAAGGGCACATCCGCAAAGGCGGGAGACCGTTGCGTAATCACAGACGTAAAGATCAAAGAGGGCAAAATTGTTTTGTTGCTGAATGGTGGCCCCGACCCTAAGCACAAGTGGCTGCGGCATATTTCGATCGGGACGGATCCGAACTATACAACGCCCGTTGTACAGGACAATGGACAAGAACCCGTTGGGTCGCGCATCACGCTCGTGTTTCCACACGCGGTCCCGGAAATCTCCGGCAAAACGGTTGAAGCATTGCTCGCTCCGCTGCTTGGATTCGGCGTGAAGTCGCCTGTAGTGGCCTACACCGACACTCTGCCGCCGAAGCTTAAGCAGGCCATCCTCGATCATCATGTGCTTGTGGGCATGAGCACGGATATGGTGATCTACGCAATGGGAGAACCCCAGCAGAAAATTCGCGAGCGTCAGGGGCAGATGCCATTTGAAGAATGGATATACGGCGAAGCCCCGCAGCCGGTTCAGTTCATCCGCATCAATGGCAACCGCGTCATCCGCGTGGAGATCGCCGAGGTCGGCAAGCCCCCTGTGATTCGCGCTGAAAATGAAATGGGGGATTATTGGAATAACAATCCTGCTCCGAACACGCGCGAAATAAAGATGGGTGACGAAGCTCCAGGAGATGTAGCCAAGCAGAGCGCGCCGCAGGCTCCGCCAACCTTGCGTGAGCCCGGTGAGACTTTGCCTACGGACAACGACAAGGATCATCCAACAATGGGTCCGGTTCAATTTCCGTCCGGAATGGGACAAGACTCGGGTTCCGGCTCAACCCAGACTCAACAGAAGCAGCCGCCGTCTAACCCTCCTCCTGCTTCGCAGCCGGGCGGAAGTTCTCCGCAGCAGCAGCAATATGTAGCCACGAGCGCGGCCCCGCAGCGCTGAACTCATCATTACGGAGCATGTATCCTGAATACATGCTCGACTACGAAATTACTCCCTCACAATTGGCAGCGATTCTTGCCGGCCCAGAGCGCGAGCATGTTGTCCTGCTGGACGTGCGCGAGCCTGCCGAGCATGGCGTTGCGCGCATTGAAGGCAGCATTCTGATGCCAATGGGCGACGTGCCTGGCCGCGCTAACCAGGAGCTGGACCCGGACGCGCACATCATCACCATCTGCCATCATGGGGTGCGCTCGATGAACGTGGCAGTGTGGCTTCGCAACCAGGGCTTTGAGAAAACTCAATCGCTTCGCGGTGGCATCGACGCCTGGTCGGCTCTGGTAGATCCTACAATTGCACGGTATTAAGTCTGACGAATGTCTAGAACACGACTCTATCTTTTCCTGCACTGGATTCCGGCGATGATCGGGATTGCCGTAATCCTAACCGAGTCGACCGCAATGATGGGTGCGAACAATACCAGCCGCTGGCTGTTGCCCATCTGGGTCAAGCTCTTTGGCCCGATCACGCCTGAGCACTGGGCTGTGGTCCATCACTGGATTCGCAAGACCGGGCATTTTGTTGGATACGGGTTGGTAAGTCTGAGTTTTTTCGAAGGCTGGCGCGCTACATTTTCAGAAAGAATGCAGGGCCACCGCCGAATCTTTACTGTTGTTGCACCGTTGGCGCTTATCTCAACGCTGTTGCTGGCTTCGTGGGACGAGTGGCACCAGTCGTTCTTGCCCAACCGCACCAGCAAGGTTTCTGATGTGGGCATCGATTTCTCGGGTGCACTGCTGGCGAACATCATTCTTCTGCTGGTGCTCGCACTTGTGTGGCGCAACCGCGCGAAGCGCAGACAGGAAGCGGTTCATCCGGTTTCATCCCAGACGTGATCGGTCAGAGTAAATTGTATGGCGCAGCGATACACTGGGATGTTTAAGCTTGAGGAGAAACGATGCCGACTGCTGTTGAATATGCGCGGGAACAATACCCACGCTTTCTGGATGAATTAAAGACGCTGTTGCGGATTCCGTCCGTATCCACATTGCCCGAGCACAAAAGCGATGTGCGTCGTGCAGCCGAATCCCTGGTTGCCGAACTGAAGCGCATTGGGATGGAGAATGTCCGGCTCATCGAGGGAGCGGGGCACCCGCTAGTATATACCGATTGGCTGCACGCCGCAGGCAAACCGACGTGCCTATGCTATGGACACTATGATGTGCAGCCACCCGATCCGCTGGATGAATGGCTCTCGCCGCCATTTGATCCGACAGAGCGCAATGGCAATCTCTACGCGCGCGGCGCGGTGGACGACAAAGGCCAAATGTACATGCACGTCAAGGCGCTCGAGTCGCTCTTTGCTGCGCACGGCGGCAAGCTGCCGCTGAACATCCGTGTGATTCTTGAAGGCGAGGAAGAGGTTGGCGGCGAATCAATCGCGAAATTCGTGCGCGAGCACCGGGAGCAATTGAAGGCTGATTTCGCTCTGGTGTCAGACACGGAACTATTCGCGCCTGAGTTGCCTACGTTGTGCGTGGGGTTGCGCGGCATGATCTATACCGAGATCGAAGCACGCGGCGCGAAGACCGATTTGCATTCAGGGATCTATGGCGGCGCGGCGCCGAATCCGTTTGTTGCTCTGGCGCAAATCATTGCACAACTCAAGGACAAAGACGGGCACATTCTCATCCCAGGTTTCTATGACAAGGTGCAGGCTCCGAGCAAAGATGAGCTGAAAGCGTGGAAGAGCCTGCCGTTCGACGAAGAACATTATCGCCAGACCGAGGTCGGCTCATCGCAGTTAACAGGCGAATCGGGATATTCGGTCATTGAGCGCACCTGGGCGAGGCCTACACTCGATGTTCACGGCATGCCCGGAGGCTTTACCGGAGCGGGCGCAAAAACAGTGATTCCAGCCAAAGCCGTCGCCAAAGTCTCCATGCGTCTCGTTCCGGACATGACGCCGACTGAGGCGTTTGCAAAGTACAAGAGCTACGTCGAGTCGCTGAAGCCAGCAGGCATTGAGCTTGACGTGCGGCTGATTCATTCTGGCGATGCAATTGTAATTGGCACGGACAATCCTTACATCAAGGCTGCAACAAACGCGCTGAAGCAGGTCTGGAACAAGGATACGGTCTTTATCCGCTCGGGTGGCTCGATCCCGATTGTCGGCGACTTTGAGCGGCACCTGAAAATCCCGACAGTGATGATGGGCTTCGGCCTGCCTGATGACAATCTGCACGCGCCGAACGAAAAATTTCACTTGGCGAATTTCTATCGCGGCATTGAATCCATCATCACCTTCTTTGAAGAGCTGGGGAAGTGAACGGGTACGTTCTCGCCGGCGGGCGCAGCACGCGCATGGGAACGGACAAGGCGTTGCTGCTCTATGCCGGCAAGCCGCTCATCGCTCATGCTGTCGACCTGCTGAAGTCTGCGGGCGTTGAACCGCACATTGTAGGCACTCGGTCTGATCTTGCGATGTTTGCTCCGGTGATTGCGGATCTGCACCCGGGATGCGGCCCGCTCGGCGGGATTGAAGCTGCGCTGGCGTCAAACAGCAGCGAATCGAATGTGTTTCTTCCGGTCGATTTGCCCCTGCTGCCCGTGGAGTTCGTGCAATATCTGATCGAGCGCGCCCGCATCACAGGTGCATGTGCGACCATTCCAACGCTGGCAGGAAGGCCAGAGCCTTTGTGTGCCGTGTATCGCCGCAATCTGCTGGCTGGGGTTCGAGTTGCGATTGAGTCGGGCATCTACAAGGTAATGGAGGGAATTACCGATGCCGATTTGCCATCCGAAATAGACATCTTCAGCGTGGAAGCCGTTGCCTCAACGCGCGACGACTGGCCGCACGAGCTTCCGCTGCACCGCTGGTTTCAGAACCTGAATACACCAGCGGACATAGCGCTGATAAGCTGCTGATAAGCTGATGTTTAGGAATCTGTATTGAGTACTGTTCCCATCGTCGTAGTGGAAGAGAAGCAGACGGCGTCCGCTCCGGAGCCTTACATCGCCTTCGACAAAGTCTCGAAGTCATTTGGCGATCTGGTGGTGCTTGATGACGTGAGCTTCTATGTATTGCCCGGCGAAACGCTCTGTATTCTGGGGCGAAGCGGCGTTGGCAAGTCGGTTTCTCTGCAGCAGATCATGGGCTTTCTCAAGCCGGATTCAGGAGAGATTCTTGTCGCCGGAGAAAACATTTGCGGATACACCGAGGAGCAGATGCAGACCATCCGCCGCAAGGTGACGATGGTCTTTCAGAATGGTGCTCTGTTTGATTCGCTGACGGTCGGCGAGAATGTAGCGTTTCCTCTGCGTGAGCGCGGCGAGTTGATGGAAGACCAGATCCAACAGATCGTGAATGGTCTTCTGGAGATGGTAGGCGTGGCGGCCATGAAAGAACTGTTGCCGTCCGACCTTTCAACCGGCATGAAACGCAGTGTGGCCATCGCGCGGGCCCTTTCCGCACAGCCCGAGGCGATTCTTTACGACGAACCAACGACGATGGTCGATCCACTGATTGCGCGTTTGCTGGGCGACCTGATTCAAAAGCTAAAGCATCAGCTCCACCTGACCAGCATTGTTGTGACGCACGACATGCGCTTCGCCAAAAAGCTGGCTGACCGAGTACTGTTTCTGCATCAGGCTAAATCGCACTTTTTCGGAACGATGGAAGAAATGGAGCGGTCCGACGACGAGATTGTGCGCCAGTTTCTGGAACTCGATGCGCTGGTGCTACCGGAAGCATAGTTATGTCGAACACAAAAGAAGCCGGCACGCACCACACGACTGCGAGCGACTTTGTCGGGACGTGGAAGCTGGTTGACTATTCTTTTCTCCGTGAGGACGGCACGGTTGAGAAGCCGTGGGGCGACCACGTTGTGGGCTATCTTCTCTATTCTGCCGAAGGCTACATGAGCGGCAATCTCAGCCCCGCGGGCCGCAGGCACAACGTCGAGAAGGCCAGCCGCAAACGCGACTACATTGCCTATGCCGGCCCTTACACCGTTGAAGGCGATACGGTGACGCATCATGTTGAAGTGAGCCTCTTTCCCAACTGGCTGGGAACGGCGCAGTTGCGCTATCACAAGCGCGAGGGCAATCGGCTGATCCTGCGCACACCGCCTATCCCTTCAGGTGACGGCGTTGTTGCCGTCCAACTGACCTGGGAGAAGGTCGTCAGGTAGATTGCTACACTAAGAGAGTGAAGATTGCGCTCGCTCAGATCAATCCCACTATCGGTGATTTCACCGGAAATATAGAGAAGATTCTCGATTTCACGCGCAAGGCAGCCGAAGGCGGCGCTGGCCTCGTTCTTTTTCCCGAGCTTGCCGTCTGCGGCTATCCGCCGGCGGATTTTCTTGATAAACCATCGTTTGTAGCGCGATCAGAAGAGGCCATTGTAGAGATCGCACAAGCCACCGTTGAGCTGAATATCGCAAGCATCGTTGGCTACGTTACGCCTGCTCATGCCAGTACCGGAAAGCGCGTGATGAACTCGGCGGCTCTGATTCGCGAAGGAGAAGTAGCTTTTGTGCAATCAAAGATGCTGCTGCCGTTTTACGATGTCTTCGACGACCAGCGCTATTTCGCGCCTGCCGAAAAACAGCACCTCTGCCACTTTAGCGGCAAGCGCATCGCGCTCACTATCTGTGAAGACACCTGGAACGATAAGAATTTCTGGCAGAAACGGCTGCATACCGTCGACCCCGTTGAAGAGCTGATGCGCGAAGGTGGCGACATCATTCTGAACATCGCTGCATCTCCTTACTGGCGGGGAAAACGTAGGACGCGCCGCGACATGCTCGCCGCGATTGCGCGCCATCACTGCGCGCCCATAGTGATGGTGAACCAGGTTGGCGGTAATGACGGACTCATCTTTGACGGGTCGAGCTTGGTGATCGCCGCTGACGGCTCGGTGATTGCTCAGGCCAAATCGTTTGAAGAGGACCTGGTCTTTGCCGACATGAGCGCGCGCGCCGGCGATGTGCACTGGCAAACGGACAACGTGGATGAAGCGGTCTATAACGCGCTTGTTTTGGGCACCCGGGATTATGTGCAGAAGTGCGGCTTTTCTAAGATACTGATTGGCCTGAGCGGCGGCATTGATTCGGCACTGGTAGCTGCGATTGCAGTTGACGCACTAGGCAAAGAAAATGTCATGGGCATTGGCATGCCGAGCCCCTATTCGTCAGCCGGATCGGTGGAAGACGGTCGTAAGCTGGCTGAGAATCTTGGCATTGGTTTTGAACTTATTTCCATCAGCGGTTTGTTTGCAGAATACGACAAGGCGTTGTGCCCGCTGTTTACCGGCCTCAAGCCCGACATCACAGAAGAGAACATTCAATCGCGCATTCGCGGCAACCTGTTGATGGCTTTGTCGAACAAGTTCAACGCCCTGGTTCTGACGACCGGCAACAAATCTGAAATGGCGGTCGGCTACTGCACCCTATACGGCGATATGGTAGGCGCGCTGGCGGTAATTGGCGACCTGGTAAAGACGCGCGTCTACGACCTCAGCCGCTTCGCAAATCGCAATGGTGAGCGGATACCTTCAGCCACCATTAACAAGCCACCTTCAGCCGAATTACGCCCGGGACAGATGGACACGGACTCGTTGCCGCCCTATGAAGTGCTCGACCCGATAATCGAGGCTTATGTGGAGCGCTACGAAACGCCGGAAGAGATAGCGACGAAACAGCATGTCGATCTCCAACTGGTGCGCAAAGTCGTCAAACTTGTTGAGCGCAGCGAATACAAGCGCCAGCAGGCGGCGCCTGTGCTCAAAGTTACGAAGAAGGCTTTCGGGCCGGGCAGGCGCTTTCCCATCGCGGTAAAAGTTCAGGTATAGACTCAGGATTAGAAAGGAATTCGATGCAACTTTTTGCTTCTCTTCGCAATACTCTTTTTGCGATTGTTTTCATCGGCATAACCTCACCCCTGCTTCACGCGCAATCAACCACGGAAGAAGTGCCCGCGGCGCCCAGCGCCCCCGCCGCTGCTCCTCGGCCAACAGGGCCGCCGCAGTTTCCGCCGGTAGATCCTGCTAATTTCACGGTGGACACTCCGAGCAAGGACACGGTGAATGCCTTCCTACATGAATTTTGGGGCTACGACCCTGACCGTGTGTGGCAGATCCAGGCCATCCAGAAAACGGCTGCTCCCGGCATAAGCAAGGTGACGGTGCTGGCGGCGCAGAAGACCAGCCCGCAAATCGGGACATTGCAATTCTTCACCACTCCCGATGGCCAGCACTTGATTTCGAGCGAGGTGATGCCATTCGGTGCGCGCCCATTCGACGCAGCTCATAAACTCCTGCTGGCCGAGGCCAACGGGCCTTCGCGCGGCGCTGCATCCAAAAACCTGCTTTTAGTCGAGTTTGCCGATTTCCAGTGCCCGCATTGCAAAGCCGCGCAGCCTACGGTGCAACGGCTGTTACAGGATTTTCCCAATGCGCACTACGTTTTCGAAAACCTTCCCCTCACATCAATACACACTGAGGCAATGAAAGCCGCGCTCTACAGCACGTGCGTGGCAAAACTATACGGCAACGATGCCTTCTTCAAATTTGCCGACCTGGTATTTCAAAACCAGGAAGGTTTGACGCCGCAGACCTCTGATACCACGCTCAATGAGGCCGCCACCAAGGCAGGCGCGGATGGCGCTAAAGTCGGCTCCTGCACGCTGACCCCCGAGGCGAAGGCCAGCGTCGAAGCTTCTATAAAGCTGGCGCAATCACTCAACGTGAATGAGACCCCGACGCTCTTCATTAACGGTCGCGGCGTCCCCATGGGCGGAGCGCCTTATGAGACATTGCAGAAGATTGTCGCCTTTCAGGAAAAGGAAGACAAATAGCAGATTACGGATGCACAGGCAGCATCACAAGCTGGCTTGCGGGCTTGGTGTGACTCAGGCGGACAATCTCGGGTGTAATGAGAATGACTAGCTTTGACACGTCCAGATTGCTTTCCTTGTTCGTCGTAGATTGGAAGCCCGGCAATTCGCTCAAACCTGGGATGCCGCTGACGGCAGCGCTCTGCTGTCGAGTGAGATCACTGATCATCAGCGCGCTCTCGCCCTGCGGTAGTGTCACTGAGCCGGTGAACTGCTGGCTATTGAGAATAGGATTGCCGTTGAGGGTTTGGCCAGTCAGCGATTCAATCTTTAGGTCGAGCTTCAGGGCGACGTCTTTATTCTGCTGGACGTGAGGCGTTGCCTTCAGAGTCAGCCCGAGATCCTCGTATTGCACCTGCGGAATAGTCTGATTAACCGTGCTTTGCAGTGCCGCCGAATTGATGCCTAGGTTCTGCAGCGCGCTTGAAATTCCTGCCTGCGAAATGCCGGGGATGCCGAGAGAATTCCCCGTCAATCCTGAATAAGTAGACGTGATGATGGGGTAGCGTGTCCCGCTACGGATGGTGGCGTCTTCCTGATCCTGTACGCGCAACTGCACCTGATCGAGCATTCGTGTGTCCGACGAGTTGAGGGCCAGATTCACCGTTGCCCCCTGATTTAGGGTCAGACCGCTTTGGGTAATTCCGCCGCCAAACAAAGCAAACGGTTGATTGAAGACTGTACCTGAAACGACGCCGGTAGCGATAAGAATGGCCACAATAGCCAGGTTATCGCCCGCAGGCGCCAGGCCCGCTGCAATAATCTGCTGGACGGCGCTCTGATTGGCCTGGATGATCTGATTGACCTCTGTGGGAACATTGAAGATTGTTGTCGTTTGCGGAAGTTCCACGCCGATGTTCGTCATCCGCATTCGCGCCACTTCATAAAGACGCAGATGCAACAGCACTTGGCTCCGGCCATCAAGCAGGTCGACGAGCATCTTATTTAGTGCATTGATGCGGTCCTGCGGCGCCCGGATTGTAAGCGTATGCGCAGAGGCCTGAATGGTAGCCTGCTGCGCTTCAAACACATTGCGCGCTATGTTGCCCATATCGCTCATTTCGGTCGCAGTCAGACCGGGGAGATAGACGGTCTCCATTACTTCGCGCTGAAACTTAGCACGGTTTTCTTTGTCGTCTAGCGCGACAAGCACGCGTTTTTCATCGAGTGGAACGAAAAACGTGTTAGTAATCAGCTTGAGCATCGTTGCCGCCTGCGCAAAATCCACGTCATCAGCGTCGAAGCGGACAATGCGGTTCCTGATGGAAGAATCCAGCGTTGGTGATATGCCGAAAGCCGTCAAAACCTGACGCAGTACCTCGTTGGCAGCGCTGCGAATATGAAAGCTCTGCCTTCCGCCCTTCGGCTTAAGTTCCGCTGGTTCGCCAGCTTCTTCGGCAGAAGGCATAAGGACAGCCTCTTTCGGCTCAACATCGCGCGCCATATCAACAATGTGCTGCTGCACAATTGGGTTCTTCGGATCGATGAGATAGGCTTCGGCAAGCAGTGAGCGCGCTGTATCTTCATGTCCCATCAGACGCGCTTTCCCCGCGTCCTGTACCAGTTGCGTCAGCAGATGCTCTTTGGCAATGCTCAACGCCGCGCGGTAGTCGGTATTGCCTGGATCCATCTGCGTTGCGCGCTCGAATTGCTTTTCCGCTTCGCGCAGATCGTCTTTCTTTAGCGCCTTGGCTCCATCCAGAAATGCCTTCGACGCTTCGTTCCTTTCGTGTTCTGAGGGTGGTTTTTGGACGGGTTGGGGCGATTGCGCGCATACGTGCAAGGCTGATCCCACGATCACGCCGCACAAGAGTAAGACCATGCTGTTGCGAAAGGTCATACGTTCATCAAAGCCGCCAGCGTGCTGGCGCAAACTTCAGGCTGGTCCTGCATAAGATCATTAAACGAATAGCGGCCTGTAGCGACCGCAATGGTGGGCAGGCCATTGGCCCTCGCGGCACGTATATCGAAAGGCGTATCGCCAACTACGCAGACAGAAGCATCCGCTCCCTTGATGCTGCGCGCCTGTCTGGCTGCGTCGGCAATCATGTCTGCCCGGGCAGGGAAGTTGTCTGCGAATCCGCCAAACGTAAACCAGCGACGCACGCCGAGCACTTCCAGCTTGAGCCAGCCAATTGATTCAAGATTTCCCGTGCCTATACCAAGCGCCGCGCTCTTGCCATACAGATACGCGAGGATTTCATCAACACCGGGCATCTTTACCAGGTCCATCTGGTCGCGCTGTGCGGCTACGGTAGCACGCATGTGCGCGAGCACGTCCGCGAGCATTGGCTGCCAATGCTCGTCATCAAGTTCGGCAAGACGAAAAGCATCATACAAAATGCCCGGATCGGTGTTGCCGCTTAACGTTACACCGTCGAGCACAAGCTCGCGCCCCATCACACTGCGCACGCTCTCAAAAAATGACTCGTAGTGAATGCGGTCGCGGCTGCGCAGCAGTGTGCCATCTATGTCAAAGAGATAAGCGTCCTGCCGGTCCCAGAGAAAACCTCCCTGAACATGAATGCGCGGACTGCCCTCATCTGGCTGCGTAAATACTGGATCAATTGTGGTGGAACTCGACTTGTTCGCCATGTCTCTCAATAGAGTAAAGCAGAGACCACGGCCACCGGAAAGATCAACGCGCGGTCTGCTTCATCTCAAGTACAGGACGCTCGCTGCGCGGCGGGCGCTTGAGCCCATTGCGGACCTGCGCCGGGTCGATGTTCAGCTCGGCAATAATGCGGCTGAGGGTGTTGCGGTGAACGCCCAGCTCCTTTGCGGCCTTGCATTGGTTCCCCCTGTTATGCGCAAGAACAGTGAGCAGATAATGGCGCTTGAATTCGCGCACAGCTTCAGCATACTTTATGCCGCCTGCATGCATTGCTGTCACAAGGAGTTCCAGGTCGCGTTTCACAGATTCCTCTCTCTCTCTTATGCCGGATATGTTTCCGGCTTATTCTGGTTTTGCAATGGCCCCGGAACCACAGACGCGTCTGGCTTCAGCCAGTCCGGTTGCGCATCGCGAATCGCTTTTACCCCCTCCCGTATACGTTCGCCGAGCTCAACGGGAGTCATCACAGAAGCTCCATGCGCCGCCGACAAAAAATAAGGCGCCAGCCTCGACTTTTCCATCCATGTGGCGCGAGGAAGAAAGGCGGCAATCGCCATAATTCCCAACGTCACTAGCACGCAGCCCTTCAGCAGGCCAAAAACAGCGCCGACAAAACGGTCAGCCCATCCCAGGCCAATCGACCGCACCGACCATCGAATAAGCCTGCCGGCCAACCCGGCAATCACCATCACCGCAATCGCAATAGCCACAAATGCGATGACTTCAGCCACTCCCGGAGAATGCACCCAACGGTCCAATAGCGGGAGCAGTTTCTGATAATTCCAACTGGCCAGAAGCAATCCAAGCACCACGCCTGCCAGCGAGAACGCTTCCACAAAAAATCCATGTTTTGCCGCGCTCAACACAGAAACGATCAGGATAATAACGATCGCCCAATCTATCAGTGCCATACCCGGTCGTATACCTCGTACTTCTTACAGCGACAGCGATTTTCCAGTCAGCAACTCGTATGCCTGGAAATATTTTTCCTGCGTCTTTTTCACAACTTCGTCAGGCAGGCCGGGCGCAGGCGCCTGCTTGTTCCAATGAATACTCTCTAGGTAATCACGCACAAACTGCTTATCGAATGAAGGCTGCGCGCCGCCGGGCGCATATTTATCACGCGGCCAGAAGCGCGATGAGTCCGGCGTCAAAACTTCGTCAGCAAGTATGATGCCTTCCGCTGTCGTCCCAAATTCAAACTTGGTGTCGGCAAGAATCAGCCCGCGACTCTCCGCATGGTTCGATGCTTTCTGATAAATTGCGAGGCTCAGACCGCGCAAGGCTGTTGCTGATTTTGTACCGATGAGCGAGACCATCTGGTCGAAGGAAATATTTTCATCGTGCTTGCCGTGCAGGCTCTTCGTCGCCGGAGTAAAAATTGGCTCCGGCAACTTGTCCGATTCCCGCAGGCTTTGCGGGAGGGGTATGCCGCAGACGGCGCCAGTTGCTTGGTAGTCCTTCCATCCCGAGCCTGAAAGATAGCCGCGCACCACGCACTCAACGGGAAACATCTGCGCGCGCTTGACCAGCATCGAGCGACCGCGCAGCTCGTCGTCATAGTCGTGCAGTTCTTCAGGATACTGATTCAAGTCAGCAGTAATGAGATGGTTCGGAACAATATCTTTTAAAAAATTGAACCAGAAGAGAGAAATCTGCGTGAGGACTGTGCCCTTGCCCGGAATTCCAGTCGCCAGCACATGGTCGAATGCGGAGATGCGGTCTGTCGCCACCAGCAGCAGAAACTCGCCTACTTCATACAAATCGCGCACCTTGCCGCGCGCATGCAAGACAAGATCGCCGATTTCGGTTTCGAGGAGGGCTGGCAAGGAAGTGGAACCTTTCGTCGAGAGGCTGAAAGTTGATTCTGCTTCTGCCGGAAAAGTTTGTCAACGCATCGCAACGGTGCAAAAAATGTAACGATGTAACGTCCTGTCACGAAGAATGGACGATGTCAATAGATAAGAATGAAACAAGCCGAAAACAGACAACAAATAGTTATTTAGAGTTGTCATCCTGACCCTAAGTGGAACAAAGGGGAAGGATCTGTTTTTACTCACGCGGTTGCGCGACGCAGCTCTCGCGCCTGTTCCTGCCCGCCCATGCGCACGCTTACAATTTTCGACACTCCCGGCTCCTGCATGGTTACGCCGTAGATCAAATCGGCGGCGGTCATCATGCGCTTGGAGTGCGTGACCATTACGAACTGTGTATCGTCAGCCATGCTGCGCAACATTTCCGCGAGCCGTCCTACGTTCGTCTCGTCAAGCGGAGCGTCCACTTCGTCGAGCACGCAGAAGGGGCTGGGCTGATACTGGAAGATTCCCATCAGCAGTGATAGCGCAGTGAGCGCCTTTTCGCCGCCCGAGAGCAGAAAGACGTTCTGCAGCTTCTTGCCCGGTGGCTGAGCGACGATGTCTACACCGCTGTCGGCTGCGTTTTCCTCGTCAGTGAGGCGCATGAAGGCCTGGCCGCCGCCGAAAAGTTTCGCGAAGGTCAGGCTGAAGTTTTCATTGATGCGAACAAAAGCCTCGTCGAACTTGGTGCACGAAATTTCGTCGATCTCCTTGATCGTGGCCTGGGTATTTTCGATGGAGTCGAGCAGGTCCTTGCGCTGCGTTTCCAGGAACTGGTGGCGCTGCTCCGTTTCCTTGTATTCTTCGAGCGCCATCATGTTGACCGGTCCCATAGACTCAAGTTTCTGCTTGAATCCGCGGCACGTCTCGTCTTCGGCAGTAAGTGCTTCGCCTTCAATGCGCGCGATTTCAGCGTCCTGGCGGAGCGCAACTGCCTCAATACCAAGATCATTCAGGCTCGTTTCCTCCAGGTGCTTGAGATCTGCGGTAAGAGTGGCGTCATTTGTTGCATGTTGGCTACGAGCTTCGCGCAGAGCGTCGGTTTCCCCGCGCAGCATCTTCAATCTCTGCTCCGTCTCCGCCAGACCAGCGCGCAATGTCTTTGCTTCTTCACCCAGACGGGCCACTTCCTGCTGTGCTTGCTCGCGAACCTGCGACAAATCCTCACGCTGCACGGCTAGTTGCTCATTTTCCTGCACGCGCTGCTGTTGTTCTGTGCCGGCGGCGGTCAGTTGCTGTTCAATCTGAGAAACACGCTGCGCTAAATCACCATACATGCGGTCAATACGGGCAAAGGCGGCCTCAGCACCCTTTCGGCGCTCTTCGAGACCCGCCAGTTCCGCCGACATCTGCGCCGCTTCCTGCTGCGCAGCTTCACGAGCAGTTCGTAGCTCTTCAACCTGTTGCTGAATTTCTTCAGCCGATTTTTCCGCAGCCGCATGAGCAGCTTCGTGGCGGGTAATCTCTTCACTCCGCTGTTCGATGAAGCTCTGCTTGGCGTTGCGCGCATCCTTGTTGCGCTCATTCTGCAGATTCCACTCTTGAAGCCGGCGTTCGAGGCGCTGCACTTCTGAATCCATTTGCCGCAGGGCGGCGCTCTGGTTCGCGCTCTCACGCTCAGCGCTGCGACGCTCTTCTGTTTGCGCATCGAGCTGATTCGTCAGTTCGGCAAGGTCACGCGCAAGAGAAGCCGCTGCAATGTCCGCCTGACCCAGCTCTTTTTCTACGATTTCCAGCTTTTGCTGCGTCTCGCGCAGTTCGCGCTTCAGCGCCAGCGGGCCAGCCGCGCTAGGCTTGCCTCCGGTCACAGTCACATTGTGGAAGCATTCTCCTGATGGAGCGAGGAAGAAAGCATTCGGGTTTTCGAGCGCAAGGCCGCGAGCAGTCTCGCCGTCCGGAGTCACATAGCCATCGCGCAGTTTGGGCAGAATCACTTCGAGGGACCTGCCGAAACCGTCCAGCACCCGAATGCAATTCTTCAACGGCACTACGCCACTCTGCTGCTCGTAGTGGTTGCCATTCGCTTCGCCTGCGAAGGAAAATTTCGCCTGCGCATCTTCAGGATGGACAAGGAACGTCGCCCGTCCATTTACGTCTGTCTTGAGTAGGCGCATGCCTTCGTGGGCTGCGTCCCAACTCTTGACCACGATGTAGTTCAACTCATCGCGAAGGAATTCGTCGACTACATTTTCGTGCTGGCCGGTGACTTCAAGAAAATCAGCCAATGTTCCAACCGGAGCGAGTCCGCCACCAAGAGAATTCGACTGGAAAAGCTTGCGCACAGTGTCCGTCGAATAGCTATGTTCGCGAATAAGCGCGTCAAGCGAATTGCGCTGGCCAGTAAGCGTTGCAACCTCAGCCCGAAGCTGATCGCCGTGCTTTTTGGCTTCAACTTCGGCTGTTCGTTTCGCTGCTATCTCATTGCGAAGGGCAGCGATTTCGGATTCGAGACGATTGAGGGTCTCAGTGACTGATTCAAACTTGATTGAGACCTGTCCGCGCTCCGCGCCCAGTGATTCCAGATCGCGCTTGACCGACTCCATCTCTGACCCGAGGCGCTGCGCATCACGGTCCAGTGCGGCCAGCGACTCTTCAGCCTGCGTCATCTGGTTGCGCGACTGGCCTACCTGTTGTAGCAGTTGCATGGCTTGGCGTCTTGCCGCTTCCATCCGTTGCTCGGCGGTCGCAACAGCCTGCACCGCATCACGCGCCTGCTGGTGCTTTGCCTGGGCCTGCTCGTGGAAAGTCAGCGCTTCGCTTGCGGCGCTTTCGAGGAAAGCGCGATTCGACTCGCGCTCGTTCTTCATTCCCTCGAATTGTTGCTTCGCCTGTTCGAGTTCTGCCGTAGAAGAAGCTGCTCGCGTCTGTAACTCTGCGATGCGTTCCTGGTTTGCGTTCTGACGCGAAGTGGCCCGCTCCAGCTCGACTGCGCTCTGGCTGGCTCGAGTCGACGATTCCTTTGCGGCAGCATCAAGCTCATATCCACGCTGCATTCCTGCCGCGTGTTCGGCGTCAAGAGTCTGTATCTGCGCACTGTGCTCATCAATCTGCCGGGTGAGGGAAGCGATCTCTTCCTCAAACCTGACATGTTCTGCATCCATCTGTGCGATCTTGCTGGCCAGGACAATCCGTAGACGGGCGCGCATCTCATCGCGCAATGCTGCATAGCGCTCGGCCTTTGCCGCCTGCCGCTTCAGCGATCCCATCTGGCGCGTGACTTCCTCAAAAATGTCGTTCACGCGTGCGAGATTCTGCTTGGCCTGTTCGAGGCGCAGTTCTGCAAGACGCTTCCTGGTCTTGAAGCGCGTGATGCCTGCGGCTTCTTCGATAATGGCGCGGCGGTCGTGCGGCTTTGAGCTGAGAAGCTGCCCAATGCGCTCCTGCCCGATGATGGCGTAGGACTCCGGTCCAAGGCCGGTGCCCATGAAGATGTCCTGAATGTCGCGCAGGCGGCACAATTTGCCGTTGAGCAGGTATTCGCTGTCGCCGGTGCGGAAGAGCCTGCGGGTCACTATGATCTCGCCCTGCTGCGGCGTCTTGCGGAACTTGCGGCGTCGAATTTTCAGAACGACATTGTTGCCGGGCTCGCCTTCTCCCGGCTGCGCTTCAGCTGCCGCAGGAGCTTCGCCTTCGATCACCTGGCCGGGCTGCGATTCGGCAATAATCTCTTCCACTTCAGCCGCACTCTGTTCCCGCAGCTTTTCTTCATCCCAATCCGTGTCCAGTTCGGTCTCGACGACAACTTCGGGCTCATCCAGTAATGGCCCACCGGCATAAGCATCCGGATCGATGAGCGTGATGGAAACTTCAGCCATGCCCAATGGCTTGCGGTCGCGGGTACCGGCAAAGATGACGTCTTCCATCTTGCCGCCGCGCAGACTTTTGGCGCTCTGTTCGCCCAATACCCAGGTAACTCCATCCAGAATGTTGGACTTACCGCATCCATTAGGGCCGACGACGACAGCGATGCCCTCGCCGGGCAAGGCCACTTCCGTGCGGTCGCAAAAGGACTTAAAGCCCAGAATCTGGATTTTTTTCAGCTTCAGCATGGCGAATTACTCCTCTGCGCGGACAAGGCTGTATCCACTTGAAACTCTAGACTTGAGAGAAGGTGGAATCAACAGTCGCACCCCAACATCTTGTGGATAAGCCGTCCCAAATCCTACGAATAGGACTGTAATGACAGATATTGTCTCAAATCGAGACTGAACCTGTCTTTTCGGGGATGTGGGGAAAATCGCGGAGTGCTGCCAGATGCTTCAAAATTAGACCGCAATAGGGATAAAAAACAAGGCAAAATCGAGCGATTTAGTGCATATTTTGGTGCATCCGGGGGTCTTTAACAGCCATTGACTTTCTATCCATAGACAATCTATATATAACCCATGGCAAAAAAATCCGAACTGCTTCCTGGAACGCTGGACATGCTAATCCTGAAAACGCTGACGCGCGCACCGCTGCACGGCTACGGCATCGCGCAGTCCATTAAACGTCTTTCCGATGACGTGCTGACAGTTGAAGAAGGCTCCTTGTATCCCGCACTGCAGCGGCTGCTGCTGCAGGGATGGGTGAAGGCGGAATGGAAAAAGACGGAGACCAATCGCCGCGCGCGTTATTACACGCTGACTCCGGATGGCCGCAAGCAGTTGGGCGAGGAGCTTTCCTCTTTCGAGCAGGTGATTGCCGCTATCGGGCGGGTGCTGCAGGACGCATAACAGGGCACAGCGCTCAGGGTGTAGGGCAGAGGAGGCCGTGGTGATGCATTCGCTTTCACGTTTCCTAAGAAGGTTACGGCTCTTCGTTCGCCGCGAAAACTTCAATCGCGAGATGGAAGAGGAAATGGCCTTCCATAAAGAGGAAACGGAAAAAGAATTTCGCGCCGATGGTATGGACGCGTGTGATGCGCGTCACGCCGCGAATTGTCAGTTTGGAAACGAAACGCGATTGCGAGACGAAAGCCGCGAGACGGTAGCGTTCTGGTTTGAAAGCTTTTTAACTGATTGCCGTTACGCGATGCGGCAGTTTATGAAGGCGTCGGGCTTTACGTTGACTATCGTCGTGACTCTGGCGCTCGGCATCGGCGCCACAACCGCGATTTTCACGCTGGTCTATGCAACCCTGCTGCGCAGCCTGCCTTATCCGCAGGCGGACCGCGTTGTTCACATTGAAGACGCGCGCTTGCAGGGCCAGTCAACCGCCGGATTAGTGGGCATGGGGCGGTTCTTTGATATTCGCGCCCGCTCGAAGTCTTTTGCGAGCCTGGGATTCTTCTATTTCGACCACACAACGCTGATCGCCGGTAACCACCTGCCAGTGGCGATGAAGGCCATAGGCGCAAGCGCGGGATTCTGGAATATTTTAGGCGTCCAGCCGATGCTGGGACGCACATTTAACGAGCAGGACGACATGCCGAACGCCCCGGGCGCGGTTGTGTTGAGTTATGGCACGTGGCAGCAGATATTTGACGGCGATCCGGGCGTGATCGGCAAGCAAGTCACGCTCGACCAGAAAGCGGCGACGGTTGTTGGCGTGATGCCGCAGGGTTTCAACATGCCGAACGGCATCGACCTCTGGCAGCCTGCGCAACGCGATGCTGCTGATTTGTGGAGCAAGAATCGCGGCGAAAATACGCGCTTCATCAATGTCTATGGAAGGCTGAAGCCGGGCGTCTCTTTACAGGCAGCGCAAAACGACTTGCATACAATTGGCGAGCAGTTGCGGCGGGAATATCCCGCGACAGACGCCGGATGGCAATTCAGCAGCGAGTCATTGCGCGACGATCTTTACGGCGAATTGCGGCCTGCTCTCGTTGTCCTGCTGATTGCATCCGGTTTTCTGCTGCTGATCGCCTGCGTGAATGTCGCCAATCTGCTGCTGTCCCGCGCGACATCCCGAGAGCGCGAAGTGGCATTGAGACGGGCGCTGGGCGCGTCAGAAGCGCGAATCAGGCTGCAATTTCTTATTGAGAGCACCATGCTGGCCCTGTTTGGAGGCTGCGCCGGACTGGCTGCGACATTTGCTCTGGTCCGCACGGTTGCGGCAAAGCTGCCGGGGAGACTGGGGGCGCCCGGAACCATCGCCATGAATTGGCCGGTGGTGTGGTTCGCTGTTGTTCTTGCGGTCGGGGTGGGAATCGTCTTCGGAATCACGCCAGCCATCAGGAACCGGCAGATTGATCTGAATACGAGTCTGAAACGCGGCGAAGCTCGACTCTCCGTTCCAACTGGCGCCGGAGTACGCGGCGCATTTATCTCCGTCCAGGTCGGACTTTCTGTTGTGTTGCTGATTGGCGCGTCGCTGCTTGCCGAATCGTTCTGGAACCTGCTGAAATCGCCGCTGGGTTTTCAGCCTGACCATCTGCTTACCTTTTCCATTGACCTGCCGTGGAACACGGATGAAGCACGCGTCCGTAATTTCTACGCCGAGATACAGCGCAGGATCGCCGCTTTGCCGGGGGCGCAGTCTGTAGGCCAAATCAGCACGCTACCCATAGTTGACTGGCATTTAAGAGGGAACTTCGACGCGGACTGGCTGCCGCGCAGCCCAAAACGGGACACCGTGAATGTAGAAGAGCGCTCGTTTGCATGGGACTATCTGGCTGCCATGGGTACGCCTCTGCTTGCCGGACGCACATTTACGGAGCAGGATGCGACTGCGGACCTTGCGCCAGTGATTGTGAACCAGCAATTTGTTCGGCAGTATTTTCCCGGCGGCAATCCAAGCGGCCGGCATTTGATAAGCGACAACAGCTACATCGGAACGGTAGAGATTGTCGGCGTGATTGGCAATGTGCGCGGGACTGCTGGCTCAATAGCGAGCAAGGCCGGGCCGGAAGTCTATTTCCCGTTGGATGGGCATTCGGTGATGCGCTCTTTCGTTGTCCGCTCGCATGTCCCGCCGGAGCAGATGATGAACGCCATCCGGGAACAGGTGCATCAGGTCGATCCGCGGCAGGCGATTGCCAATGTCCGATCGATGGACGACCTGCTCGATAAGGCCGTTGCGCAGCCACGCTTGAATATGGCCATCGTTGTGTCATTTGCCGTGGTCGCGCTGCTGCTGGCCTGTGTGGGCATCTATGGCGTGGTCGCTTATGCGGTGGCGCAGCGGACACAGGAGATTGGCGTGCGCATGGCCCTTGGCGCGACACGCGGTCAGATTTCCCGCCACTTCATAAGGCGGGCACTGACTTCGGCCATGTTCGGATTATTTGCCGGAACGGTATGCGCGCTTCTGCTGACGCGCCTGTTGCGCAGCCAGCTTTATGGTGTAACGCCGGACGATCCGGTTATTTATCTGGGGTCCATTGCGCTGCTGCTGGTTCCTGTCGTACTGGCAACATTGCGGCCCGCTTTGATTGCGGCTTCGGTGGATCCGGTGGAGGCGTTGAGGGCGGAGTAAGGGTGGTCAGGTCAGTTCTGTGGTCTCCCACCCCTTCGACAAGCTCAGGGCAGGCTCTATCGCAAACTACGCGATAGGATGGGGCACCCGAGCGAGTAGTTCTCAAACCGGAAAACAACCCCACTCAAGCCAAAGGAAGGCTTGAATGGGCCACCCATCACCCGTTGGATTTTTGAACGTACATAGCACAGGAGATATCGATGGACTGGATGCTTCGCTTCTTTCGCAAACTGGGAATCTTTCTTCGCGGAGACCGGTTTAACCGCGAGCTTGAAGAAGAGATGACATTTCATCGCGAGGAGACGGTCAGGGAACTAAGCGCCGAGGGTATTGCATCTGAAGATGCGCGGCACGCGGCGAACCGGCAGTTCGGCAATGATGCGAAGCTGAGAGGCCAGACGCGCGAGACCGCTGGGTTCTGGTTTGAGAGCGTGTTGCAGGACTTTCGCTTCGCCCTGCGGCAACTGCGGAAGAATCCTGGGTTCGCACTGACCGCGATTCTCATCCTGACGCTGGGCATTGGCGCGAGCGTGGCCATCTTCGGCTTCGTGGATGCGGCGCTGATTAAACCTTTGCCCTACAAGAATCCCAATCGACTGGTCGTGTTGTTTGAGAGTATTCCGCTGGGGCCGCGCTTTCATCTTTCTTATCCTGACTATCTGGACTGGAAGCGGGAGAATACGGTTTTTCAGTCGCTCGATGTGTATGCGCCTTATGGCTTCATGCTGACGGACCGTGACGGAACGCATCAGGCGTATGGTGCGCGCGTGAGCGACGGGTTCTTTCGCACGCTGGGTGTTGCTCCCGTGCTGGGGCGTGATTTCCGTTCCGGCGAGGACCAGAAAAATGCGCCGCGCACCGTTTTGTTGAGCTATTCCGCGTGGCAACGGCGTTTTGGTGGAAGAAACGATGTGTTAGGCCAGACAGTGGTCCTTGACGGCCATCCCAATACGATCATTGGAGTGCTGCCGAGTGACTTTCACTTTGCTCCGGCCGAGCCGGCCGACTTCTGGACAACTTCGCAGAGCGAAATCAGTGATTGCCGGGGCTGTCACGGGCTTTACGGAGTGGCGCGGCTGAAGGACGGGGTTTCTTTTCAGACGGCATTCGCAGACATAAAGCAGATTGCCGACCAGTTGGCGCGGCAATACCCGGATTCGAACCGCGACCAGAAGGCATTCATGTTGCCGATGAGCGAGGTGATCGTAGGAGACATCCGACCTGTACTGCTGGTGCTGTTGAGCGGGGCAGGACTGCTGCTGCTGATTGCGACGGTGAACGTAGCAAGTCTGCTGCTGGTGCGCTCTGAAAGCCGCAGGCGCGAGATTGCTGTTCGCGGAGCGCTGGGCGCGTCGCGAGCGCGGCTTATGCGGCAGTTTGTGACCGAAGGGCTGGTGTTGGTGACAACGGGCAGCGTGCTTGGGATATCAGCGGCCTATGGGATCATGCAGTTTCTTGCTCATGCCATTCCCAAAGACATGATGGCCGGCATGCCGTATCTGCAAGGGATTGGTCTGAATTGGCGGGTTCTGTTGTTTGCCTGCGCGATTTCGGTCCTCGCGGGCGTGTTGTTCTCGCTGACTCCGGCGCTGCGGCTGTCCTTGTCAGATATGCACGATGGCCTGACAGACGGCGGACGAAGCTACGCGGGAACCATGTGGCGGAGGTTCGGCTCGAACCTGGTGGTGCTTGAGCTGACGACCGCGATGGTGCTGCTGGTGGGCGCTGGGCTGCTGGGCAAGAGCTTTTACCGGCTGCTCCATGTGGATATCGGATTACAGCCGGACCATCTGGCGATGCTTACGATTGGCGCAACTACAAACAGCTATGACAAGGACGAACAGCGGATTGCGTTGGAACGGGAGATGATCAGCCGGGTATCCAGTTTGCCGGGCGTGAAGTCTGTGGGAATCTCATCGACTCTGCCCATCGGCGACGGCGACGGCACGGCGGGATTCCGCGTGGTCGGACGTCCATATCATGGCGAGCACATGGAGGTCGCCATTCGCAAGGTAAGTTCCGGCTATTTTCAAACGTTGCACGCGCAATTATTGCAGGGCCGCTATTTCAGAGAGGACGAGGACAAATCGAAGCCGGAAGTTGTGATCATCAGCGAGACGATGGCGAAGCAGTATTT
>Ga0126371_10000522_pt1 | contig 31821 bp, 23 predicted proteins | sample PanSoiMetaPlot_4_FD_110145 | JGI IMG/M metagenome (GOLD analysis project Ga0126371, IMG submission 110145) | Tropical forest soil microbial communities from Panama - MetaG Plot_4 | ecosystem: Environmental > Terrestrial > Soil > Tropical forest > Bulk soil | place: Panama | collected 2016-02-17 | reverse complement strand
TAGGCCCAAAATCACCCCCAAAATCAGGGGGCGGCGGCCGATTCCCGGCGGATGGCGTCCAAAACCCCGTTTACAAACTGAACCGATTCTTCCCCAGCGAACTTGCGGGCCAGCTCCAGCGCTTCGTCGATCACTACCGCCGCGGGGGTATCCTCATGGGTCATTTCATACACGGCCAGCCGCAGGATATTGCGGTCCACCACCGGCATGCGCTCCATGCGCCAGTGTTCCGCATGCCGGCGAATGCGCTCGTCCACCTCCGGCAAGTGCTGCACAGCTCCCTGGACCAGGTGGTTTACGAACGGATCCCGTTCCGGATGCTCCTCCGCAAATAAAGTGTCGTAAAACGCGTTGATCGCCTCGTCGACTGGCTGCCGCCGCGCGTCCCACAGAAACAAGATCTGTAGAGCTCGTTGACGGGACCTGCGCCGGGAAGACATTAAGGGCCCTGGCGGAGTTGTCGCAAAAGATTCGCCATTTCGATAGCCGTCATCGCGACATCGAAACCTTTGTTCCCGCCTTTGGCGCCGGCCCGGTCGATCGCCTGTTCGAGCGTGTTGGTCGTCAGCACGCCGAATGCGACCGGTACCCCGGTCTCAGCGGCCACGTGCGCAATTCCCTTGGCAGCCTCGCCTGCCACATAATCGAAATGCGGGGTCTCGCCGCGAATCACCGCGCTGAGGCAGATGACGGCGTCGTAGCGGTGCTGGCGCGCCAGTTCCCCGGCCGCGAGCGGCACCTCCCACGAGCCCGGAACCTTAATTACGTCAATGGCGTCCGCGTCGCAGCCATGCCGGTGGAGCGCATCCAACGCCCCGGCCAGCAGCCGTTCCGTGATAAAGCTGTTGAAGCGGCTGACCACAATGGCGACCTTCAGCCCGGACGCATTCAACTGCCCTTCGATGACGCGCGGCATCATCGCCAGTGTAGCAGCCTGTAGTGCCGGCGATCTGATCGCCGCTATTTTTTCAATCGTTTATGGCATAAATCGCGTTATGGGATAATCGTTTTCTAGAGCGCCCCCACAAGGCATGGACCCCCTATTTATCCGCAATTTCTCTATCATTGCGCACATCGACCATGGCAAGTCGACGCTGGCTGATCGTCTGCTCGAGGTGACCGGCGCGCTTTCCCAGCGCGAAATGATGGAGCAGGTCCTCGATTCCATGGACTTGGAGCGCGAACGCGGCATCACGATTAAGGCCCACGCCGTGCGCCTCAACTACCGTGCCGACGACGGCCGCGATTACCAGCTGAACCTGATCGACACGCCCGGTCACGTGGATTTTTCGTACGAAGTTTCGCGCAGCCTGCAGGCGTGCGAGGGAGCGCTGCTGGTGATCGATGCTTCGCAGGGCGTGGAAGCGCAGACCCTCGCCAACACCTACCTCGCCCTCCACCACAACCTGGAAATCATTCCGGTCATCAACAAGATCGATCTGCCCTCGGCCGAGCCGGAGCGCATCCGCGAGCAGATCGAAACTACCATCGGGCTTGACGCGAAAGATGCCGTGCTCGCCAGCGCCAAGCAGGGCACCGGCGTTCACGACATTCTCGAAGCCATCGTGCACCTGGTGCCTCAACCCAAAGGCTCGCCTGACGCGCCGTTGCGTGCGCTGATCTTCGACTCGTGGTTCGACGCCTACCGCGGCGTTATCATTCTGGCGCGCGTAATGGAAGGCAAACTGCGCCTGGGGCAGAAGATCCGCCTGTGGTCGAACCAGCAAGCCTACGACGTGGAGGGCCTCGGCTATCAGGCGCCCAAAGCGACGGCATGCGACGAACTATCAGCCGGCGAAGTCGGTTTTTTGTTCGCCAACATCAAGACGGTGTCCGACGCCAAGATCGGCGATACCATCATCGACCATGACAATCCCGCCGGCGAGGCCCTGCCGGGCTTCGAAGAGATCAAGCCGATGGTGTTTGCCGGGTTGTATCCGGTCGAATCCCACGAGCACGGCCTCCTGCGCGACGCCCTGGAAAAGCTGCGGCTGAACGACAGCGCCTTCAGCTTCGAGCCGGAGAACTCGGTGGCGTTGGGCTTCGGCTTCCGTTGCGGCTTCCTCGGCTTGCTGCATCTGGAAATCGTGCAGGAGCGCCTGGAGCGTGAGTTCGATATCGATCTCATCACCACCGCGCCCGGCGTTCGCTACCGCATCACCACTACGGACGGCACGACGATCGAAGTTGATAATCCGACCAAGTTTCCGGATCCTTCCGAGATCAAGCAGATCGAAGAGCCGATCATCGACGCCACGGTGATCACGCGCGAAGAATATCTCGGCGGCATTTTGAAGTTACTCGAAGACAAACGCGGCGTGCAGAAGAAGTTCGAATACATCGGCGGCGGCCGCGTCATGCTCACCTATGAGCTGCCGCTCAACGAAATCGTGCTCGACTTCTACGACCGCCTGAAATCCTGCTCGCGCGGGTATGCGTCGCTCGACTATCATCTGGCCGGGTACCGCGTCTCCCCGATGGTGAAGCTGGATGTGCTGGTGGCCGGCGACCCGGTGGACGCGCTCACCATCATCGTTCACAAAGACTTCGCCTACGAGCGCGGCAAAGAGCTGATCGCGCGCCTCCGCAAGCTGATTCCGCGCCAGATGTTCGAAGTGGCGCTTCAAGCGGCGATCGGCAACAAGATTGTCGCGCGCGAAACCATCAGCGCCCTTCGCAAGAACGTCTTGGCCAAATGCTACGGCGGCGACATCACGCGCAAGCGCAAGCTCCTCGAAAAACAGAAGGAAGGCAAGAAGCGCATGAAGCGCGTCGGCCGCGTCGAAATCCCGCAGGAGGCGTTCCTCGCGGTGCTCAAAGTCGGGCAAACGGAAGAGTCGGAGTAGGCCCGACCGGCCGGTTTGGCCAAACTGCCGGAATCTCTTCTGCTCTGTGTAACAGATCGTACACGAAAGCCGAATCCGGGGAAAAGAGTAACCTTGCCCGGATCGCACCTGCCACCAGGTCAGACGCCGTTGTGGCATGCGGGGATGGCCAAGCGTCGTCACAAACAGCAACTTGCACCAGAGCCCGTGCGGAACCACAAAAATTAGATCGCCTCCAGTGAAGGCGAGTCTTGAAGAAGTGGCGTTCGTTCGGCAACAGAAACGTTTCGCTCCGCGCAGTGACGACTGGCTTCAACCGCGATCTTTTGGATTTATGAGAGCACGGCGCGCGTTGAAATTCCTGCTTCACCGCGGGGTGCGGCAGCTTCTGCTCGTCTTCGCAAGCTTTTCCACCCTCACGGCGCTTTTGTTTGCCCAATACACAACCATTGCACCCGGCAGTGCGCCGAGTACGCCTGGCGAGGTCATCCCCGAGACACAAGGTTCCAGCCCTTTCGGGAGCAGCGTGCCAACGCAGCTGATTCCGGGCGTGATCCCGATCTCTTTGCAAAATGCGATTGATCGCGGTTTGCGTCAGAACCTTGGCCTATTGCTTTCCAGTGCGGAGATTCGCTCGGCGCACGGACAACGTTTGCAGCAATTGAGCGCGCTACTACCGCATGCAACGGTCTCGCCCTACGCTGACGTTTCCAAAATCAATCTGCAAGAACTTGGTTTTACCTTCTCCGCTCCAGTCTTCAGTCCTTTTAGTCTTCCCGCGGCTCTGGGACCGTTCTCCTATTTCGATGCGCGCCTGAGCGTGACGCAAACGCTGTTCGATTGGAAGTCTGTCAACGCAGCGCGAGCTGCTTCCCAAAGCCTGAAGTCCGCCGAATACACCTACAAAGATGCGCGCGATCTGGTGATTTTGGCGGTATGTTACACCTACCTGCAGGCCGTCGCGGATGAGGCCCGCATCGCCACCGCGGAAGCCCAGGTGCAAACGGCCCAAGCGCTGTACGAGCAAGCGTCCGATCAAGTTAAGGCCGGAACCTCCGCGGCCATCGAGGCTCTGCGCGCCAACGTCGAACTACAGACGCGTCAACAGCAACTGATCCAAGCCAAAAACAATTTCGCAATCCAGAAACTGACGATCGCCCGCGTGATCGGGCTACCGCCTGGACAGCAATTTGATCTCGCCGACAAATCGCCGTATCGGCCGTTCGAAGGAATCAGTCTCGAGGAAGCTCTGAAGCACGCCTATGATTCCCGGTCCGACTACCAGTCCGCCATCCGGGAGGTACGCGCCGCCGAATTGGCGCGGACTGCCGCCAAAGCGGGCTATTTGCCGTCACTCTCTGTAGACGCGGATTTCGGTGCCGCGGGCGCCCGTCCAACTAGGTCGACTTCTGTATATGACTTGCGAGGCACCCTCAACATCCCGATTTTCACGGGAGGAAGCGTTCGCGGCGAAGTGTTGCAGGCCGAGGCCAGGCTCCAGCAAAGCCGCGAACGACTCGACAGCCTGCGCGCACAGATTGACACTGACGTTCGCGCGGCGCTGCTCAATTTGCAATCCTCGGCCGACCAGGTCAGAGTAGCCCGCAGCAATATCGACCTGGCTGAACAGACCCTGACACAGTCCCGCGATCGCTACGCCGCCGGAGTCACCGACACCGTCGAAGTCGTCCAGGCTCAGGAGCAGGTAGCTACCGCACACGAACAATACATTGGGAGTTTGTACAACTTCAATTTCGCGAAAGCGAGCTTGGTCCGTGCCACCGGAGCGGCGGAAGTTGGGTTCAAGGAATACTTCAAAGGAAAATAGCCGTGGCGGAAACCACTACATTGCCCTCATCACCGGCGAAAGAAGGCGCCGCTTATGAGAAAGTGAATCCGGAAGGCCCGCCAAAGCGCGCCGTCCGGAAACCGAAGCGTCGCCGGGCCGTTCTTCTGGCCCTCATCCTCCTCCCATTAGCCGTGGGCGGTTATTTTCTGTGGAAATACCTGGAGAGCTATGAATCCACAGATGATGCGCAAATTGATGGGCATATCCATGCGATCAGCGCACGCATCAGCGGCTACGTGAGCCAGGTCCTGGTCGAGGACCAACAGATCGTCAGAGCAGGCGAACCGCTGGTCGTCATTGACCCCCGGGACTACGAGGTCGCCGTAGCAAGGGCTCAGGCCGACGTGGCCGATGCGGAAGCCGCGCTGAAGAGTTCGCGGACGAACGTTCCCATCACGTCGATGACTACCACGAGCACGCTCCAATCGGCGCAATCCGGGCTTGCAGACAACCAGGCCGCGCTAATTGCCGCGCAACGCCAACTGGATGCGGCTGGGGCCCGCCTGAAGTCCGCCGAGGCGCAGGTAGACGAGGCGGATGCGAACTACAAAAGAGCCGCCGATGACGCGGCTCGCTACAAATTGCTGGTCGATAAGAATGAGATCTCGCGGCAGCAGTACGACACGGCGGTACAGACGGCTGCCGCGAACAAGGCCACGGTGGCCGCTCGCATCGCATCGGTGAGCGACGCCCAGCAGAATGTGGCTGCCGCGGGCGCTGCGGTCCAGCAGGCACAGGCGAAGATCAAACAGGCGGAGGCTGCGGTCCAATCGGCCCTTACTGCGCCCGAACAGGTCGCTGTCAGCCAGTCTCTGGCCGAATCTTCGCGAGCGAAAGTGGCTCAGCAGAACGCAACACTCGCTCAGGCGAAGCTCAACCTGAGCTATACGACAATCTTCGCGCCGTCGGCCGGAATCATTGGGAAGAAGACCGTCGAAGTCGGACAAAACGTGACACCGGGACAGCAGTTAATGGCGCTGGTTTCCCTCGAGGATGTTTGGGTTACCGCCAATTTCAAAGAGACACAGCTCCGCAGGATGCAGCCGGGCCAGCGCGTGCGGTTCAGTGTCGATGCGTATACCCGGACCTATCGAGGCCGGGTGACGGGAATCGGCGGCGCTACTGGCTCCCGGTTCAGCCTGCTCCCGCCTGAAAATGCAACCGGAAATTACGTCAAAGTGGTGCAGCGCATTCCAGTCCGAATCGATCTTGATCCTGGGGAGAACCAAGATCTCCACCTGCGTCCAGGCATGTCGGTCGATCCCAAGGTCTACCTCGAATAGCCATCCCAGAGGCTGTATATGGCTGACGGACACCGCACCCCGCCTCCCCCGCCTGTGCCCGAACGGTGGATACCGAAGTTCAACCCTTGGCTCATCGCAGTGGTCGTCGCGATGGCCGCCTTCATGGAAGTGCTCGACACGAGCATCGCGAATGTTGCGTTGCCGTATATCGCGGGGGGGCTCGCGGCTAGCAGCGACGAAAGTACCTGGGTGCTCACCTCGTACCTGGCCGCGAATGCCGTGGTTCTCCCGATCAGCGGATGGTTGGCGGTCCGGTTCGGCCGAAAACGTTTCTTCACGCTCTGTATCGTTCTCTTCACGTTGAGTTCCGTGTTGTGCGGCTCTTCCCTGAGTCTGGGTGTGCTGATCCTGTTCCGTGCACTTCAGGGAGCGGGCGGCGGGGGACTCCAGCCGATGGCCCAGGCGATCCTCGCCGACACCTTTCCGCCCGAGAAGCGCGGTCTGGCCTTCTCGGTGTACGGAATAACTGCCGTGATCGCGCCAACCATCGGTCCGACCCTCGGCGGCTGGATTACCTATAACTACTCGTGGCGGTGGATCTTCTACATCAATCTCCCGATTGGGGTTTTGACTGTGCTCCTGGTGTCCCGTTTTGTGGAAGACCCGCCATATCTGCGGCTCAGAAGGGGGGCCGGAGTCCGCATGGATTATATCGGCCTCGCGTTTCTAGCTGTCGGTATCGGCGCTCTCCAGGTGTTGTTGGACAAGGGTCAGGAGGACGACTGGTTCGGTTCGCGCTTCATCCTCACGCTCTCCGTGGTCTCGGCCATTTGTCTTATTTCGCTGGTTGTTTGGGAGTGGCTGCACCGGGCTCCGATTATGGATCTTCGGCTGTTCAAGAACTCTAATTTCGCGATGGCGAACCTGATGATGTTCGTACTCGGAGTAGTGTATTTCAGCAGCCTGGTTCTAATTCCGCAGTTCTTGCAGACGTTGTTGGGATATACGGCCGAGTTAGCCGGGCTGGTGCTTTCGGCCAGCGGAATCGTACTGCTGGTAGCCATGCCGATCGTAGGCCAACTCACCACCAGGATTCCCGCCAAATACCTGATCGCGTTTGGTTGGATTTCGATGGCAATCGCGATGCTCTATTCCACCAAACGCATCGACCTGGATATCAGCTTCAAAGTGGCTATGTGGCTGCGGGTGGGCCAGGCCGCGCCTCTGCCGTTTCTCTTCGTTCCGATTACCTTGGCCAGTTACGTGGGTATTCCGGCGGAGAAGAGCAATGATGCCGCGGGGCTGCTGAATTTCATGCGCAACATCGGCAGCAGCGTAGGCACGTCCATGGTAACCACGTTGCTCGCGCGCCGGTCGCAATTCCACCAGGCGATGCTCGCTTCCTACACCACGAATTACGATCCGGTATTTAGGAACTCGGCAACGGCGCTCAGCCAACAACTTGTCCACTCGGGGACCAGCGCCGCCGATGCGCAGCATCAGGCGCACGGGATGATCTACGAATCGCTGCAACGCCAGTCGTTGCTGCTTTCCTATCTTGACGCGTTTAAGGTGCTCGCGATTGGCGCCGCGATTATGTTTTTGCTCGCCTTCGTCATGCGGAAGAACGACCCGCGCGCGGGAGGAGAGGTCGCGGTTGGTTAGCAGACATGATTAGAGTGATTACCATTGAGCGCGAATTTGGAAGCGGCGGCGCCGATATCGCCAGACACCTGGCGGAGCGCCTTGACTGGCAATTGTGGGATCAGAAGCTGACCGACGAAATCGCGCGCCGCATGGATTGCGATAGCCGGGCCGTTGAAGAGCGTGCGGAGCGGAAAGACCCGCTGTACTATCGTCTGTTCAAGGCATTCCTGCGAGGCAGCTTTGAAGGCACACTGAACGCCCCGCGCCTGAGAATGGTCGACGCAGACTGCATCCGCCAAGTCGCGGATCAAGTGGTGACGATGGCGGCGAAGGCCGGCAACTCCGTCATTGTGGGCCGCGGCTCGGCCTACTTTCTGCGCGATCGTGCGGATGTGTTCCATGTTTTCGTCTATGCTCCCTTTGAGGAGAAGGTGCGGAGGTTACGAAAAGACGGCCGGAGCGAGAAAGATGCCGCTGAACTAGCCGAGACTGTTGACCGCGATCGGGCGGCCTATATCAAGCGGTACTTCGACATTGAGTGGCCCGCTCGACACTTTTTCCATCTCATGGTGAACTCCGCCATGGGCGAGGAATTCGCTGTTCAGACGATCCTGGATTCCGTCACCCGGTTTGACCAGCAGTCGCTGTAAGTCCGCCGGAGTTTACTCGTTGTTGGCGCTGACCGGGCCAGGGGAGGGGCCAGCCGGCGGCGAAGATTCCCTTGGAAGGAAGATTTCAAATGTCGTGCCCTCATTGGGCTGCGTTACTACACTGATGTAGCCGCCGCACTGGCGGACGATTCCGTAGACGGTGGAAAGCCCGAGCCCGGTTCCTTGATTCGGTTCCTTGGTGGTGAAAAACGGCTCGAACAGGTGTTCCTGCACCTCGGCGCTCATTCCCATTCCATCGTCGGTCACGCTCAATCGCACGTAAGAACCCGGCGAGACGGCTGCTTGTCGCTGGGGCCGGGTCTCACCGATATCCACATTGGACAGGGAGATGATCAGTTCCCCTCCGTTCGGCATCGCGTCCCGCGCGTTCACCGCCAGGTTGAGAAGCACCTGGTGCATGTAAGAGGCATCAGCCCGCACCAACCCAATCGAAGGGTTCAACTCCGTGACCAGCTCGATTTTTTCGCCGAGTAGCCGCTGCAGCATCCGCTCGTGGTCCGCCACGATACGGTTTAGGTCTAACAGTTTCAGTTGAACATTCTGCTTGCGGCTGAAGGTTAGCAACCGGCCGGTCAGAGCCGCTCCCGTTTCAACCGCTTTCTGGATTTCCAGGAGTCCGGCATACGCCGGGTCTTCGTTGTCGGTAAGCTCAAGCAATTGCGAGCTATATGCGTGTATGACATTCAGGACGTTGTTAAAATCATGAGCCACTCCGCCGGCTAACTGTCCGATGCCTTCCAGTTTCTGCAGGTGGCGAAACTGGGCCTCGAGCGATCTCACCTCTGTGACATCCCGACTCGAGCTCCAGATTCGTTGCAGCTTGCCCTGCTCTACGATGCCCCAATAGCTGTTCAAGAAATGTTTGCGCTTGCCCTTTCGATCAACCGGCGTAACCTCCACCGTGATGTGACGATACCCCGAATGAATCATCGACAACACCGAGCTGTGCACCGCTTTGAGATCCGGGACAACCGTCGAGACTGTTGCGCCGATCAGGGCATCTCGTTCCAGACCCAGCCTCTCCACCATCGCTTGGTTACACTCCACCACGCGGCCGTAGCTCAGAATCCTCGCAAATTGCTCGTCCTCGGGTAGTCCGATGTCAACGGATTCGTCAAACTCGATGCGGCAGCAGGCATCGGGGCTCGATTCCACAAAGACGCGATACCGTTCTTCGCTTTCGCGCAGTATATCTGCCGACCGTTTCCGGTTGAGCTCCGCCGACACCCTTGGTGCGAACATAGTCAGCATCGACTGTACGAATTGGATCTCGAGGCCAAGAGGCTGGCGGTAGATTGCCGCGATCAGCCCGCACACCTGCCCTTCCGGGCTATGCAAAGGGATACCTACACACGCCTCCGCCCCTAGTTCCCCTAACCGCCGGTCCTCAGGGAATGCCTCTTGCACCCCCCTCCCATACAAGGTTGAATTGCCTGCTGCCACTTCCGCATCGGGGCTGCCTGCCAGCGGGAATTCGGACGCTGCGGCCTGCCCGGCTTCCGCGCTGGCCGCCAGCAGCCGAACATGCTCGGTTCCGCGAAACACGAATTCGCCGATATACACACATTCCGCGCTCAGCACCCCGCGCAGTTGGTCCACCAGGACAGAAAAGAATTCGCTGCCGATGGTTTCCGACACATGCCGGGCGAGGTCGAGGAATCGTCGCTGCTCACTGCCGGCCGGTATCGATACTTGTCGAGAATCTGGACCCATTTCACAATTGCGGAAACTTCACCGCTCCAACGGATGCAATCCACGAGGCCTTTCGCGGTCTCCCAAAACGTCAGATGCAATGCCACCCTAAAAGACCCAAAACTTCTGAGAGCCGAAGGAGTTAACGCCTCGTTCCAGCCAGGAACAACGCCAATTTTGCCGCGTATCTCGGCAAATAGTGCGCTTTCGGTGAATGCAACAATCAGGCAGCTTGGTTCGAGGAGGAGTCGATTCCGAACACATTGCCTTCCGGGTCGATGCCATCGTACGCGCCCCAGGGGCGCTCCACGAGAGGAACTCCCAGCGCTTCGAGCCTCCGTCGCTCCGACGCCGCATCTTCTACCTCGAAGCTCAGCTTCACGGGGTTCTTTTCGCGAGGCTGAGGCGGCGTCGCGATCTCGATTCGCTGGGCGATCTCCGGCGGAATGGCGTGCAGCGCGAATCGCGTGCTTCCGGTATCGAACTCTACCCAGTTTTCCAATCGCGTCCCTTCGATCGGCTTCAAGCCGAGCGTATCGCGGTAGAACGTCGTCATCCGGGCAAGGTCCTTCACGAAAATCATTGCTCGGTTCAGACGCATCTCCGGATCGTATCGGACTAGCGCGCTTTGCGCAAACTCGGGTTCCTGTATCATGGCTCCCCAATGTACATCTCACGCCTAGTCTATGCCGTTGCATTTGTCGCGACGCCTGCTGAATGACCGCCACAGCGGTGCCCGTGGGTGCGCCTCGCGCATCGCGGTAGTTCAGCGGCGGCGTGTCCTGATAGCCAATCCGCAGGCGCTTTGCGGGAGGCGCTATTGGCCAGACGGAATAGAGAAGCGCGCCGGCGCTCGCCTGGGCAAGACCCTGCCGTAAAAGCTGCGATCGTGTATCGAGAGCCAAACCGAATCGGCCGCCCCGAAGAGGTGGGCGCGCGCACTATAGCGGTCGCCACGGCGAGCAAGGGCGACGCCCGCGTCTCTCAGCGGTATTTCTCACGTGCCCACGTCATCCCCGTCCGCAGCGCAGAAGAGGTCATGCCCTCGGTCTGCGCGGGAGATGCCGAGTTCGGTCTGACGACGATTAGTTCCATGTTTCCGGCAATGGCCGTTCCGTGTACACGGGGTAGGCTGAGAATCCTGCCCCTGGAAGGCGCATCGTTCTGGTACTGCATTGGCGCGGCCCGGCACAATCGGGCTGCGGAGGCGGCCGCCGATCTGCTGCGTAAGGAAATCGGCAAAATGGCTGACGATGGTTCGCTGTCACTGATCGATTTCGATTGGGAGACCAGGATCAGCCTGGATGCCAGCACGATTTCTGCCTACCAGCGAACCCGCCGCTACGAGTTGGTGCTGGTGACTGCTCTTGTTTTGGCCGTGTCGTTGCTCCTCATCGCCCTGGTGCTGGCCCGCCGGTTGCGGTTTGCGCAAGCGAAAGCGGTACTCGCCAGCGCGGCCAAAAGCACCTTCCTGGCCAACATGAGCCACGAGATTCGGACTCCGATGAACCGCATTTTGGGGATGACGGAGTTGCTTCTGGAAACCGAACTGACGGCCGAGCAGCGGGAATCTCTGAAAATCGTGCAAAGCTCTGCCGTCTCGCTGCTGGACGTCATCAATGACATTCTCGACTTCTCCAGAATCGAGGCTGGAAAGCTCGAGTTCCATCCGGCTCCTTTCCGGCTGCTGAGCTTGGTGCAGGAAACCGTCAAGGCGATGGCTCTGGCCGCTCACCAAAAGGGCCTGAACTTGTCGTGGGAAATACGGCCGCCGGTCCCGGAGTCCGTGATCGGTGACGAGGCGCGCATCCGGCAGATCCTCATCAATCTGTTGGGAAATGCCGTGAAGTTCACGCTCCGCGGAGAAGTCCGTTTGCTCGTGCAGAGTTTGCGGACGAACGAAACCGCGAATCCGGCCGTGAACTTGCGGTTTGAGGTGCGGGACACCGGGATAGGAATTCCTGTCGCCCAGCAGCAGACTATCTTCCGGCCGTTCGTGCAAGCTGACCCGTCTGTCACGCGCCACTATGGGGGAACAGGACTCGGGCTCGCGATTTGCAGTCGCCTGGTCACGATGATGGGCGGCAGCATCGGCATGCAGAGCGAACCGGGATCGGGCAGCATCTTCTGGTTCACCGTGCCGGCGCAGGCCTATGTTGAAGCAGCGCCGCAATTTTGCGGGCATGCTTCCATTCGAAGGGCTCCGGATTCGGCACGGGATGCAGCACGGGCCGGCAAAGCCGCAGGGAGACCGCTCCATATCTTGCTGGCTGAGGATAACCCGATCAACCAGACTGTTGCCCGCCGCATCCTGGAAAACGAAGGCCATCAGGTTCTGGTGGTGCCCGACGGCCGGGAGGCGCTTGCAGCGTCGGAGAGGGAAACGTTCGATCTCATCCTCATGGATATCCAGATGCCGGTCATGGATGGCCTCTCGGCCACTGCCGCCGTCCGCACGCGCGAACAATCCACTGGCTGCCGCGTGCCCATTGTGGCGATGACGGCTCATGCGATGAGCGGCGACCGTGAACGGTGTTTGGCGGCCGGCATGGACGCGTATGTGACAAAGCCGGTGCACAAAAACGAATTGATCGAAGTGATCAGCCGAATCCAAACTCGGGCTGCTTAAGCGTTCGGTAATTCCTTCCGGCCTCTCCGCGCCCGAGCCGGTGCGCTTTCCTACGAACAAGTTCAGCATCTCTTCGCGCGGACGGTGGCGCGCCACGTCGCGCGACACAGCCAGGGGATTTTCGGCGCTATCATGGCCCCAAGATGTCCATCTCCTGTTTTGTCTGCGCCCTTGCCCTGGTCGCGTCCTCGGCATCGATCAGTCCTGCCCAGGAGTCCGCGCGCCTCGCGCAAGATCCGGCCGTGAAAGCGGCGCTCGATGCCGCCAAACGCAACGAGCCGCATTTTCTCGACGAGCAGATCCGCATTTGCGAGATTCCCGCGCCGCCGTTTCACGAAGACGCGCGCGGCCGGGAACTGGAACGCCTGTTCCGGCAGATGGGCCTGCAGAATGTGCGGATCGACAAGGCCGGCAACGTGATCGGCGTTCGCCCCGGCGCGGCGGTACATCCGAACCTGCTGTTCCAGGCGCATCTCGACACAGTCTTCCCGCCTGAAACAAATGTGAAAGTCACGCGCGAGGGCGACGTGCTCAAAGGGCCGGGCATCGGCGACGACTGCCGCGGGCTGGCGATGATGCTCGGCGTCATTCAGGCGTTGAACGATGCCAAGGTGCAAACGCCGGGAACCATCACCTTTGTTGCCGATACCGGAGAGGAAGGCCTGGGCGATCTGCGCGGCACCAAGAATCTCTTCAATGAAACGCTCAAAGGCCAGATCGACAAGTTTGTTTCCGTCGACGGCACCGGGCTCGGCATCACCAACGTCGGCGTCGGCAGCTACCGGTATCGCGCCACGTTCAAAGGTCCGGGCGGCCACAGCTTCGGGGCCTTCGGCATGGCCAATCCGATTCAGGCGATGGGACGCGCCATCGCCAAGATCGATAGCTTCGAAGTCCCTTCCAGTCCCAAAACCACATTTAATGTGGGTCGCGTCGGCGGCGGCACCTCCGTCAACGCCATTCCGTTCGAGTGCTGGATGGAAGTGGATATGCGCTCTTCCGATAAAGACTCGCTGGAAACGCTCCACGGAAAGTACAACGCGGCGGTCCAGCAGGCCGTGGAGGAAGAGAACAAGCGCTGGAACGGGCGCAGTCCCGTCTCCGTGGACAATGCCTTGGTCGGCTATCGGCCCGCCGGCATCACCCCTGCGGATTCGCCTATCGTGCTGGCGGCGATCGCCGTCACTAAACTCTTCGGGGCCCCGGGTGCGCTGCGCGAAGGCTCCACCGATTCCAATGTGCCCATGAATCTCGGGATTCCGGCCGTCACGATCGGCAGCGGCGGAGCCGGATCGGGCGCCCACTCGCTCAATGAGACTTTCAACACGAAGGACTCCTGGCTGGGAACGCAGCGCGGACTGCTGCTGGCCGTGACGCTGGCGCGGTAACACGCTGGACCGGCCGGTACAACCTTCGGTAACTCCATTCGCTAACATTAGGCAGCCGCGTGGGGTTTCTCGCCGGCGCGCTTTGTCCTGTAACCATTGCGGGCTTGGCGGAGGGGCCGTTTTCGGGCATTCTGAGAACGGTCTAACCTATGCTCTTTTTTCTGTGTTTCTGCTATTGTTTCTTCGCGATCGTTCTGGGTATTTACTTGGGATTTAAGCTGATCAGCGTCCGCAAAGCCGAACGCTTGACGCGAACGATCATCAGAGCGGCGCAAGCCGCAAGAGCCGTTCCTCCTCCACTTTCGCCCGAGGCCGCGCCCGCTGAGCCCGCCCAGCCGAATTACTTCACCATGAAGTAGTTCCCCCGCACCCTCCTGAGGAAAGGTATTTCCCTGAATGTAGTCGCGCTGCGGCTGTGGTAAGAAGAAAGACGTTACTTACATAAAGCCACAACCGTCTTTCGGCACGCACGGGGAACCGCCGCCCATGCATCTCGCGCAGCAGCACGTGGACCTCTACCGCCTGCAGGTGGAAAACAGCTTAGGTCTTTTGTGCGTACACGACATGATGGGCACTTTGTTGTCGGTCAATCCGGCCGTCGGGCATTCGCTTGGCTATGGTTCGGAAGAAGGAGTGGGGCGGAACCTCCGGGAGTTTCTGGCGCCGTCCGTCCGTCACCTGTTCGACGATTACCTCCGCCGCATTGAGGCCCATCGGATCGTGAGCGGCCTGATGCGCCTGTTAGCGAAAGACGGGACCGAGCGGGTCTGGTTTTACCGGAACACCCGGTACAACCGGCCCGGCCTGCCGCCTCTCGTGCTCGGCCACGCCTTGGACGTCACCCGCCGCGTGCGCGCCGAACACGAGCTGACCGAAGCCAAGAAGGCGCTCTTGAAGGCGCACGATGAGCTGGCCGCGCGCGTCGCTGAACGAACGCGCGAACTGGAGCAGGCGAACAGCCTTCTGCGCACCGAAATCGATCATCGCCGGCAGGTGGAAGACGAATTGTGGCGCACACGCCAGCTCGAATCGCTCGGGCAACTGGCCGGCGGGATTGCGCACGACTTCAATAACTTTCTGACGGTCGTGCAAGGCAACATCGCGCTCGCGAAAATCCACCTTCCCGCCAGCAATTCGGCCCACGGGATTCTCGAGCAGGCCAGCGACGCGTGCCAGCGGGCGGCGTCGCTCTCCAACCAGTTGCTGGCGTTTGCCAAAGGCGGGGCGCCAGTGCGGCGAGTGGTGTCCGTCGCTGCCATTCTAAAAGCCGCGGTCGATCTGGTAAGAGCGGGTTCGCCGGCCGAGTTTACTCTTCGTGTGGACGAGGATCTTTGGCCGGCCGACGCCGACCCGGAACAGATCCACCAGGCGCTGCACAACATCCTCCTCAATGCGCGCGAAGCCGTCGTCGAGGGTGGACATGTCGGGATTTGCGCGGAAAACGTCGTCCTCGGCGGGAGTTCCGGCACTCGCAAAGCCGGGAACTACATTCGGATCTCCATCCAGGATGACGGGCCTGGTATCCCTCCCAAAATCCTTTCTAGAATCTTCGATCCGTATTTCACCACTAAGAGGGCAGGCAGTGGTCTCGGCCTGGCTACAGCCTACGCCATCATCTCGCGCCATGACGGCTATATCACAGTGGAGTCGGCCCCGAAAATCAAGACTGAGTTTACGGTGGATCTCCCCGCCGCGCCGGGCGTAGTGATGGAGCAGAAGGAGCCGGACGAAACCGTCTGCACGGGTTCGGGCCGGATTCTGGCCATGGATGACAACGACACGCTCCGCCAATTATTGGCTCAGATGCTCGAGCGGTTGGGATACGAAGTCACTTGCGCTCGGGACGGAGCCGAGGCGCTGGCATTGTTTGAGGAAGCGATGAAGGCGGACCGGCCGTTTCATGCCGTACTGCTCGACCTCACGATTCCCGGCGGCATGGGAGGAGTTGCCGCCGCCGCTCGTCTCCGCGAGCTCGATGGTAAGGTGAAGCTGATCGTCTCCAGCGGCTATTCCGATGCCCCGGTCATGGCGGAGTTTCGCCGCTATGGTTTTGACGAAATCATTCCCAAACCGTGGTCCCTGCCCGGATTGAGCCGGACCCTGAGGCGCGTCCTCGGTTAGTTAGAACAGACCTTTCCAGGCCAACTGCGCGCCGATCAAAGACAACCACACCGCCAGGCCTACGCGCAACGGGCGGGCCGGGAGCACGGAGATGAGATTGGCGCCCAGCAGAACTCCAAAAACTCCCCCGGCCGTCAATTTCCACAACAGGGCCGCGTCATAATGCCCTGCCGTGAGGTTGAATCCGCCGCCGGCCAGGGAAACGACAAGGCCGAAAAGCATGTCGGTGCCGACCACTTCTGCCGGACTTAACGAGGTCAGGTTGAGCAGTGCCAGCGATCCGAGAGCGCCCGCGCCCGCCGAGGAGAATCCCACTTCCGTACCGATTGCGGCAGCAATCGCAGGAAGCCAGCCGTGCCGGTCCACGCCCGCCGACACCTTCCCCTTTTGTAGAGTGCGGTAGAAGCTGTACAGCGCGGTGGCGGCGATGGTCGTGCCCAGCAGCACAAATAAGACGCGCTCGTAGTGCAGTGCGTTCAACGCCCCGATCAGATATACGCCCAAAACCACACCGGGCAAACCGCCCGCGCAGAGAAGTATCATGATTCGCCGGTTCACTTGCTTGCGCAGCAGATACATCGGCGCGACGACCAGCTTGATGATCGCGCCGTAGATCAAGGAAGTGCCCACGCTTTGCGCGGGAGTGATCCCGAAAAAGAGGATCAGAATGGGCGCGGTGATGGAACCGGCGCCGACTCCCGTCAACCCGACTGCGAGTGCGATGACAAACCCGACCAGAAACGGCATCAGACCCAGCATACTACATAAACTCGATCAGGTTGAGGGGGATTCTTCAGGCCGGCCGAAATAATAGAAAATCCAGGCTAAATGTCACTCGTAGGACCTCGGATCGCGGCTTGGCCGGCCGGTAAATGGAATGCAGTACGTCTTCAATCGCGGCCCGATCCAGGTCGGCCTCCGTTTTGGCGCGGCGATGTTCCAGCAGCTGGAAACCCGGCGCGAACGTCTGGACGGTTCGTTCCACGCGGTCGCGGCCTACGCCGCGCAATTCCACCAGGTCGTCGGGGGCGGGAATAGCTACGAGGAGCCGCCCGTCTTCGCGGAGGACCCGCCGGAATTCCGCTGGATTCATTCGCGCCGTGATCGATAACAGGATCGAGAAAGAGCCGTCTTCGTAAGGAATAAAACTGTCGGCATTGGCGACGATCCACTGGCAGTTCCGATAGCGCCGGGCCGCGGCATCCACTGCCGCCACCGAAATGTCCACGCCGCACGCCTGAAAGTTCGAGGCACCGGCAAGGGTGCCGAGCATGTCTCCGTTGCCACAGCCCACATCGAGAACCGTATCGGCCGAGGAGGCATCGATCAACTGAGCGATGGTTTCGAGCAGCGGCCCGGTCACACCGCGATCATGCAAACGCCGGCGCCCGGCGACCGCCGCGGCGGTGTCTCCCGGCTGCCGCGATCGCCGGTCTTGCGGCTGCAGCAGGTTGATGTATCCGCTCCGGGCGATGTCGAAGGCATGGCCGCGCGCGCAGACCACCCGCCGCTCCTCATGCGCGAGGGGCAGGCGGCAAGCGCGGACCGGGCAGATCAACATGCAATGAGTGGAGGGGGAGGATTCACGACTGCGCCAGTTGGCTGATCCGCAGAATCACAAACTCGGCGGGCCTGAGCGGCGCGAACCCGACAACGATATTCACTACCCCGTTATCGATGTCGTTCTGTGTCGTGGTCTCGCCATCGCATTTCACGAAGAAGGCATCCGCGGGCTTCGTGCCTTGCAGCGCCCCCTGGCGCCAGAACCCCGTCAGGAACGCACTCACGCTGTCACGGAGCTGCGTCCATAGCGGCGGTCCGTTAGGCTCGAACGCGGCCCATTTTGTACCGTTGTCGATACTTTGCTCCAAGAACAATGCCAACCGGCGCACGGGAATGTACTTCCATTCGGGATTCCGATTGGCTTGCAGAGTGTGTGCTCCCCACACGGTAGGACCGACCGCGGGTAGGGAGCGCAGGCAGTTGACGCTCGCCGCATTCAACCCGCCGATTTCCGCATCAGTCAGTGCGACGGCCAGGCGCTCCACGCCCTTCAGTGTTGCTTCCAGCCCAGCCGGGGCCTTCCAGACGCCGCGTTGCGCGTCGGTGCGCGCCATCACGCCGGCAACCGCGCCGCAAGAGGCGAATGTTCCCGGCCGGTTCCCGTGCAGGGGATCCGCTTGCACCAGCCGCGGAAAATAGATCGCGGCATTGGCGCTGGTAGTGCCTACTCCTTGCGCGATGCCGGCTTCGGCGGAACTCGCGTCGGTCCACGCGACTGGCGCGTCCAACACCAGGAAGGCGCGCTGGTTTTCACAACATTGCGCCGCCACGCTTACCAGGCCTGGCTCCAGGTCACGTCCGTCGCCGGGCGGCGGGAGGCACAACAAGTTGAACCCGGCGGTCTTCTTTAGCGCATCGAGCCCCTGCCGCGCAGCCCCCACGCCGCCCCCTAGCCGCACCACGATCGCTTCGGTCCCGCCGTTTGCGAAGAAATCGCGCACTGCATATCCCAAGGTGCTCTCCAGGCAGAGCCCGCCGAACTGCTCCTCGAAGTCCCGAAAACTCGTAATCCGGACTGGCTCGTTTACCGGCCCGCGAGCAGCCGCGCCCACGAATGCGGCAATCGAGGTGGGCGCGGGTTCGATCGGCCGCGGTCCAGCGGGCAACTCCGAGACGGAGACGCCTGGAATGTTAGGTGGGTTCGGCACGGGTAGTGTCAGCCTGTCTCTGATAGTCTAATAAAGACCATGCACGTTCGTATCTCGATTGGACTCTCGTTCGCTGCGGCTTGCCTGGGCGTCCAGGCGCAGTGGGTGAATCAGCCGATGGCCGGCGCGCCGCGCACCCCCGATGGCAAGATCGACATGACCGGTCCGCCCCCCCGCATCAACGGCAAAGCCGATCTTTCGGGGATCTGGCAGGCGGAGGCGGAGCCGCGCGGCCCCGGACTGTACGGGCTCGGCGAATCCCCCAACTCGAAGTACTTCCGCAGCATCCTGGCGGACTTCAAACCCACCGAAGAACCGCTGACACCGTACGGCGCCGAGATTCTGCGCCGGAACCGGCAGCCCGGCGCCTTCAACCCGACGTTGAACTGCCTACCCGATGGCACGCCCCACGCCGATCTGCTGCCCGAGCCGTTCAAAATCATTCAGACTCCCGGCGAACTCATCATGCTCTACGAAGTGGAGACTACATTCCGCCAGGTCTTTACCGATGGCCGCAAGCAGCTCACGGATCCGTCGCCCTCCTGGATGGGGTATTCGGTAGGCAAATGGGAAGGCGACACTCTGGTGGTCGATACTGTCGGTTTTAATGACAAGAGCTGGCTGGACGCGGGCGGCCACGGCCACAGCGAAGAGATGCGCGTCGAGGAGCGCTTCCACCGGCGCGATTACGGCCATCTGGAAGTCACGCTTACCGTCACCGATCCGAAAACGTTCACGAAGCCCATTACCGTCAGCTTCGTCGAGGGGCTGCTTCCGGACACGGATTTGTTCGAGCACTACTGCCTCGAAGGCGAGCAGGACGCCGGCCATCAGCCGGGCGCGAAAACGGGCCGCTGATTCCGAACCAAAATGCGCGCTGACTCTCGCGCCGCAATCGCGGCGATTGCCCTGACGATCACGTTTCTGGCGGCACCGGCGTTTCCGCAGGCTGTGCCGCGCACGGCCGACGGCAAACCGAACCTGGAGGGCATCTGGCAGGCAACCAGCACAGCGGCCGCGGACGGCGCGATTCCGTATCAGGCGTGGGCGGCGACCAAGAAGGCCCAGAATTTCCAGAACCGGCAGAAAGCCGATCCGCTCAACCAATGCTTCATTCCCGGCGTTCCCCGCATCATGTATCTGGATTTCCCTTTTCAGATCTTCCAGACGCCCCAGGCCATCGGCATGGCGTTCGAGTGGTCGCTGGACTACCGGCTGCTCTACACCGATGGCAGCTCGCATCCGAAGGACATCGATTCGTGGATGGGCGATTCCCGAGGCCGCTGGGAGGGCGACACGCTGGTTGTGGACGTCAGCAACATGAACGACAAAACCTGGCTGGACATGGCTGGCGATTTTCACAGCGACGCGCTGCACGTGGTGGAGCGTTACCGTATGACCGGGCGGGACACCATCGAGTACGAAGCGACCATCGACGACGCCAAGGTGTTTACAAAGCCGTGGACGATTCGGCTGGCGTTCCACCGGCGGGCGGACCGGAACCGGCTTTTCGAATACGTCTGCCAGGCCGAAGCCGAGGAAGCCAACGGATTGTTTACGCGCGAAGAGCGGACGTGGTATCCCGGCGACGGCACGACTCCTGCCCCGTTGAGCAGCACTCCGGTGGCTGGTGCACCGCGTCGGACGGCGCCGAACATTCGCAGGAAACCGGACGGCAAACCAGATTTGCAGGGCTTCTACGAACCCGATGCCGGTGGCGCCAATTATGGTCTCGGTAAACGAGCCGCGACTGCCGACAACCTGACACCGCCCGGACGCGGCGTGATTGTCGATCCGCCCGACGGCAAGCTGCCCGCGCAGTCTTGGGCGGTGAAGGAACTGGCGGACCGGCAGCGCACCGAACGCGGGTACGACGATCCGACGGCGCACTGTTTTCCAGCGGGAGTTCCGCGGTCGATGTACGTCCCGACTGCATTTCACGTGATTCAAACTCCCGAGTACCTCTTCTTCATGCACGAGCGCATGTCCTGGCGCATTATCCGGCTGGATGGTGGCGCGCACCTGCCTGACAGCATTCGCCTATGGCAGGGCGATTCCGCCGGCCACTGGGAAGGGGACACGCTGGTGGTCGACACCACGAACCTGAACGGCAAGACCTGGCTGAACGAGGCCGGGGAAATCATCAGCTATGCCGCGCACGTGGTGGAGCGCTTCACGCCGGCCGGCGCCGACACCGTCAACTATGAGGCGACGGTCACGGATCCGGTTGTGTACACGCGCCCGTGGACGATTTCGCTTTCGTTCCATCGGGAAAAGTTTGAGTTGACCGAGGCCGCCTGCCACGAAGAAGACCGCGACCTGCCCCGCCTGAAGGCCCTCAAAGACGCCACGGCAGGAAAGAAATAGAGCCGCAGCCGGCTAGTGATCCGGATTGCCGGCTTTCTTCGGGTTGAGATCGCGCCCGACCATCAGCTTGAAGGCCAGCCGGTCGGAGCCGGCGGTCACGCCCACGCCCACGCCGAACTCGAAAGTCATTCCCTTGGCCGAGTGATCGGCCACGGCCCAGACCTGATGGAATTGATCGTGGGCGGAATCGAAGCGCCGGAGAGTGCCGACATCGGCATACTCTTCCAACGAGACGGCCCAGTCCTTATTCAAGTTATAAGCGATTCGACTGGCAGGGACGAATTCGAGATTTCCGAAACCGCCGCGGTAGTTCGTATCGACGATGGGATTGAAGATCAGATCCACGGGTTTCAGATGCAAGCCGACGATGGGGCGAACCTCAGAGGTAATCCGCCGGTCCTCCCAGTAGTGGTAGTTGACGCTGAACTCGAAATTCACGCCGTAAAAAAAAGTATGATCAGCGGCGTGCGGCCGCACGAACAACTCGCGCAGCTTGGCACCGTCGATCGTGCCGCCGCGCCCTTGCGAGTAGGGAGTCCAGACCGGCAGATATATGCCCTGCTCGAACCAGTCGGTGACGCCGTAGGCCCATTCCACGGAGCCGTTCACGGAGCGGTTGGGGATGATGCCGCCCTCAAAAGCGGGCTCTTTCCGCCCGACGGGGGTGAAGTTGGTGTGGATCATCAGATTCCAGACGCCCTTGTCGGCGATTTCGGCATCGTACACCTGAATTTCGTCGGTTTGAGCCCAGACTGCGGCGGGCGCCGCCAGCAGGGCGAATGCCAGCGCGGTACGGCCATTCCAGTTGTTTTTCATGCGGCGGATTTCCGCTTAGAAGCTCGGCTCCCGGGTAAATCGCGGACGTAAGCTCTAGATTATACTCAAGAGCTTTGATTCGAATCCATGGCCCATTCTGGTGGGGCCCGGCGGCAATCGCCGAGGAGCCGGCGGCCTTTTGGGGCGTTTTACGCAACGATCGTTGCGGGATTCGCGGCAGTTTTGTTCCAGCGAAAGGAGTTGCGGTGCGGCCTCCGCTTGGTACCAAGGGGAGTGGTTCGCTCCACTCCACTTTGATTTGGGAAGATCCAGGGAGCACGCTGTGGGATAACTTCTCACGACCTCATTATCTCGCGCAGGGGTGGACAGACGAGGTTTCCGGGCGACTAGTTTTAGGGGTAAGTTGCAGCTTCTGAAGGCGATAAAAAAGTCCCGAATTCTGTGATGACGGTTTTCAGCAGTGGCTCAACTTGACCGGACTAAACGCCGATTAGGACAGCAGAGTGATACCCCGTTTCGGCCTGTCCGCAGGCCTTGCCAGCCGCCTGGCAGGCTGGGCAAAAAGACGGCAGCAGGTTGAACACCCGGTCCAGCAAGTGTGGCGCCGGCGGTTTTGGCTGAGCGCCCTTGGGCTGCTCGTGGGCGGGGCGCTTACGGGTGTCACCGGGCTGGCGGCGGGAGGCAAGCCGGCGGTGCTGACCACGGCGCGTGCGGTTCACGGGATGACCGGGAAGGAAGCGCGTCAGGCCTACGCGGTGCACCTGCGGGATGCGCAGGCGCTTTACTACAACTTCGACATCGGGAATCTTTTTGTCGCGGATCGAAGCGGAACCGTATACGTCGACATGCGCGGCCAGTCGCGGCTTCCGATCCGCGCCGGCGACCTTTTGGAAATTCAAGGCGTCACAGGTCCGGGCGGTTTCGCGCCGATTGTATCCCGGCCGGTGATCCAGATTACGGGAAGGCGGCCCCTGCCTGCGGCGCCGCGCGTCAGTCTCGACCATCTGTTTACGGGTTTGGACGACACGGTCTGGGTAGAAGTCGAGGGCATTGTGCGGTCGGTCATCGAGTCGGACCATCTCACCGCATATGCCGATCAGGGGGCCTCCGGCAAGGGCAACCTGCTAGTGACAATCGCGACGGGCGCGGGGCGCCTCGACGTCATCACCATGGAATCGGGAGGAGTCGATTACAAGGATCTGGTCGACAGCGAGGTTCTGGTGCGCGGGGTTTGCGGGCCGCGATTCAATAAGGTCGGCCAACTCATCGGGGTTCACCTGTTCGCGGCCAGTCTGTTTCAATTTCGCGTTATCTCCCATGGTCCCCATGACCCGTTCTCGCTGCCCATTCGAAAGCTGGCGAGCGTCATGCAGTTCGTTCCCGACGCGGCCCCGGGCCATCGCATTCGGGTGCGGGGCGTGGTCACCTCGCAGTGGGGCGGGCGATGGATTTCGATCATGGACGACGGCCGCGGCATGATCCTCCAGACGCAGGAGGCGGACCATCTCCCGGTGGGGGATCTGATCGATGTGGTGGGATTTCCTGGAATGGGCGGATATACCGCGACGCTGGAAGACGTGGAGTGCCGGCGGGTGGGCGCCGGCCGGCTGCCGGTCCCGCGTGTGATCACGGCGGCGCAGGCTTTTCAAGGGGACCCCGACGCGGAGCTGGTGCGGATTCGCGGACGGCTCCTCGGCGAAACCGCGGACCCCGATCAGAGGACGTTGCTGATGTCGAACGAGGGACGCACCTTCACAGCCCTGCTGGCGGCTCAATCCACCGATAGGGGGGCAACTTTGCGGGAGGGCAGTGTTCTGGAGTTTACAGGGATCTGCTCGGTCGAAGTCCTTCCCGATAAAACGCCGAAGGCCGTGCGAATCATGCTGCGTTCCCCCGCGGACATCGCGGTTTTAGAGAAGCCCTCCTTCTGGACGGCGCCGCGGATTCTGATCCTTCTGGGTGGTTGTGTCGGCATTATCTTGCTTGGAAGCTTCTGGGTGATGGAGTTGCGCCGGCGCGTAGCGGCGCGAACCGAGGCCCTTCGGGCCACGCTCGAATCCACGGCGGACGGCATATTGGTAGTCGATCAAACGAATCGAGTGGTTGCCTGGAACGGCAAGTTTGCGAGCATGTGGAGAATTCCGGAGGGGGTGTTCAAATCCGGTGGCTGCAGAAGTTTCGATTATGTTCTGCGCCTGGTGAAGGACCCGGAAGCCTTTGCTGCCGACACCTGGCGGATCTACGCCCGCGCGGACTCCGAGAGCAAGGACATCATAGAGCTGGTGGACGGGCGCATTATGGAGCGCCACTCCGAACCGCAGCGCATTGCCGGGAGGAACATCGGACGGGTGTGGGGCTTCCGCGACGTTACCGCCGATCGCAAGTTCCAACAGCAGTTGGCGGCGGAGCGGCACCTGCTGCATCAACTGATGGACAATTTGCCGGATCACATCTACTTCAAGGACCGGCTCGGGCATTTCACGCTGGTCAACCGGGCGCACATCACGGGCTTCGGCTGCCTCGAAGAGTCGGAGGTTGTGGGGAAGACGGATTTCGACTTCTTTACTAACGAACATGCGCAGCCGGCATGGGAAGATGAGCAGGAGTTGGTGGCCGAACGGGTCCCGGTCATTTCAAAAGAGGAGAAGGAAACGTGGAGGGATGGGCGCGAAACGTGGGTGCTCACCACCAAGCTGCCGTTCCGGGACACCAGCGGGAGCATTGCCGGAACGTTTGGCATCTCCCGCGACATCACCGAGCTAAAACGCTTTGAGCGCGAGCTGTCGGCCGCCAAAGAGTCGGCCGAACAGGCGAACCGGGCCAAGAGCGAGTTTCTGGCGAACATGAGCCACGAGATTCGCACGCCCATGAACGGCATTCTGGGGATGACCGAACTGGCGCTCGATACGGAACTGACGCCGGAGCAGAGCGACTACCTCGGCATGGTCCACTCGTCAGCCGAGTCGCTACTGACGATCCTCAACGACATTCTCGATTTTTCCAAGATCGAGGCGGGCCGGCTCGAAATGGACAGGGTGCGCTTCGAACTTCGAGACGTGATCGAGCAGTCTGCGGGCGGGTTGGACTGGCGTGCCCGGCAAAAGAAGTTGCAGCTGACGTGGGACGTCCGGCCGGATGTACCGGAGATGATGGTTGGGGACCCGGGACGCCTGCGCCAAGTCCTCGTGAATCTGCTTGGGAACGCTCTGAAGTTCACCAGCGCCGGCGAAGTGGCGCTTCTGGTGGAAGTGGAAAGCCTCGATGGGGATCAGGTCATGCTGCGGTTTACGGTCCGCGATACGGGAATCGGGATCGCGGTCGAGAAACAAAGACTGATCTTCGAGGCGTTCTCGCAAGCGGACACTTCGACCACCCGAATTTACGGGGGCACGGGCCTGGGGCTTTCGATATCTTCGCGATTGGTTCAGATGATGGATGGGAGCATGTCTGTGGAGAGCGTGTCCGGAGAAGGCAGCCGGTTCTTCTTCACGGCGCGTTTTGGACTTGCCCAGCCGTGCGCGGGAGCAGAGCGAGCTATTTCGGGAGGGGCCGGCGAGGGCGCAGGCCCGGCGCCAGCGGGATCAAACCTATCCCGACGCCATCGGCTGCGGGTTCTGATTGCGGAAGATAATCCCGTGAATCAGAAACTCATTGTCCGGGTTCTGGAGAAGCTGGGCCACGCGGCAACCGTCGTCGCCAATGGACGTGAGGTAGTCGAAAAGCTACGCCACGAACACTTCGACCTAGTGCTGATGGATGTGCAGATGCCGGAGATGGATGGGTTTCAAGCGACCGCCGCCATCCGCGAAATGGAGCGAGCGACGGGCTTTCACCACATCATCATTGCGATGACGGCTTATGCCCTGAAAGGGGACGAAGATCGTTGTCTGAGAGCCGGAATGGACGGCTATCTTGCCAAGCCGATCGAGCGGGACCGGTTGCAAGACGTTCTAGCGCGGTTGGAAAGCGAGCTCGCGTCCGCGCCGAAGTGAACGGCCTGCGTGGGTCCTCCCCTACTCAGACCGGCGGGCTACCCTTTCTTCAGAGCGAGGCAGGTGATGTCGTCGTGCTGGCGAGCGACGCCGACAAATGAGTCCACCGACCGCATGAGACGGTCGAGCGTTTCTTTGGCCGGGACATGGTCGAGATCCGGCATCAATGCCAGCAGGCGCTCTTCGCCGTATTCGTGGGCCTGGCCGTTTTCCGCCTCGATGATACCATCGGTGAAAATGAGGAGCAGGTCGCCTGGCGCCAACGCCACCGTACCCGATTGGTAAGCGCGCGCGGTAGTGATTCCCAGCGGCAGGCCGCCGGCTTCCAGGCGCTCGATCGCGCCCGATGCATGGCGCAGCAAGGGCCAGTTGTGACCTGCGTTGACATAAGTAAGGCCCCCGGTTGCGGGCTCAAGCTCCGCGAAGAACGCGGTAGTGAACCGGCGTCCCTGGAGACTTTGCTCACAGGAGTAACGATTCACGCGGTCGACCAGCTCCGGCAGCGAGCCGGGCAAAGCCGCGAGGGTGCGTAAGCTTGCCTGCAGAGTGGCGGTCAACAGGGCAGCGGGAACACTCTTGCCGGCCACATCCGCGACGACGATCAGTAATCGCTGGTTGGGCCGGACGAAGGCATCGTAGTAGTCGCCGGCAACGGTGTTGGCGGGACGGGTGGCGAAGGCGATGTCGACTCCGGGAACCGCGGGCGGCGCCGCCGGCATCAGCCAGCTTTGGATCTCGCGCGCGATTTCGAGATCGCGCTTCATAGTGACCCGATCGGCCAATTCGAGCGCGAGCAGGGCCAACAGAATGAGTTCGGACCAAATCCGGAGTCCGGTGGTGTCGATGTGAAGATTCCGGCTGCTGACGTGGATACTCGGGAGGAACAGGATAACGAGAGCAATGAGAAGCAGGACGCGCCGGCCGGGCGAAAGCTTCATCATGATTGCCCAGAAGAGCCCGCGCACCAGGCGCCCGAACCGCCTACGGCGAGGTTCCTTTTCGTCCTGTGCGGATTCCAATTCTTTCGCGTAGAACTGATAGCTGGCGCGGGCGTCGGCGCGGAACTGCTCCCAAAGCTGCTGCATCGCGATGCCATCGCTGATCCGCTGCCAGAAGTTGTGGAGTTTGCCGGCCATCGGCTCAGTATACGATTGTGACGGCGCGCGAGAGAGTCTCTCAAGCTAAAGGATCGAGAGAGGATGGGCAGGGGGCTGCGTCTGGCGTGGGTGCTTCGCGATCGCGAGCCGGGGTAAGAGTGTTGCACAAATCGCCCACACCACCACGTGCATCGTCATGAGAGCGAAAGCCTCGGGCCAGCCTCCACCCATAATGTGGGAAAACGCCAGTAATAGGCACGGCGCAAACGACAGGATCAGGACTACGGCCGAAGCTCGACGCCAAGTGCGGACCGGATTCGGGTAAGATACCATTCCGACAAAGATGTAAATGGCCATCATGGTGCAGACCATGGTGGCAACGATGGGAGAACCAAAACTGAGTGGCGTGAACGCCGGATCCGGGTGAAGGATCCGAACGGCAACCTCGCGAACGACGAGTACGGCGACCAAGGCCGCGGCAATTGTCCATGCTGCCGCCCCGCAGAGAGCTCGCGGGGACTTCAGATAACGTGTCGGTTCTTCCACAGTCAGTTCTCCATTTGGACGCCATCGGCTGTCCCGATGTTCCCAGCCTGTAGGTAGCGATGGAAGCGACTTCATCCGAAAACGGGTCAGGTGCCACACGGCGGCATCACGCCGGTCCTCGGCTATGAAATCGGCGCGCACGAGCGCGCCAATGTTTGTGCGAAAGTCACCCACTTAGCGAGCGATTATGTAGAAACGGACCATGGGAATCCGACGTGACGCCGTCAGGGGGTCAAGTCGGAGGTGGTTTCGAACTCAACCACGACTCCGCGTGAGCGTAATTCGTTTACCACTACGCCGTCCACAGGCATCCTCACCCGGAAGGGCCCCCGCGTGGAACTCGTCCCGGTAATGAGCGCTCCATCCGTAATCACGACCTTGGCTACGTGCCGCTGTTCCACTTCGGAAAGAAACTCGGTCCGCGAGATTTCCTGCGGCCGGCGCTGCAGCAACCGGCTCGTGGCCAGCGACGCCAGCACTCCCGCGCCGATCGCGATAGACAAGAGGACGGCAAGATGAGCGGACGGACGCTTTTCCGCCGCGCGTTCAGAAGCGGAGGATCCGAGATCGGAGCGCAGGCGCTCCGCCAATGCCGCCGCGTTAGGGACCCCGTTTTGCAGGTAGAGCTTGGATCCGCCGCGGAACTTGATGGAATATCCCTGCGGGCCTCCGCGTCCCGTCCACTCGGCCACTTCTTCAATGGCCGAAACGTCCCGCGACTGTGCATCCGAGCTGGCCAGCGTGGTGAACGTGAAGGTCCTTCCCTCGTAGGTAAACTCTTTGATGAGGCTTTTCCAAAACCAGAAGCCGGTTCCAATGAGGCCGAGACCGAGGCCGATCATCAAAGTGACCGCTAAAGCGTTGCGGCCCTGCGGCGGGTGCGCAGGAGCAGAGTGGAATCCCCACCAGAACAAGGCTGCAAATAGAATCACTATGACCACGGGAAACCTGTGAGCGTACTGTTGCCACTTGGGCATTGTGCCAGTGATCATCGTGCGGCTCCGGCAATGGAGCTATCGGGGCGTCGAGCGGCGGGCTCAAGTTCCGGTGAAGCTCTCTCCATATTAATGGTGCGAAGGGCGATCCGTTGATTTGCGATGGAGATGTTAACGTCAGACAGTAGTGTCCAGGATGGAGGTGAGCTGAATGCCCGTCCCTGTTACCTTACAGACTGTTCATCCCCGGAAGTTGGCCGCGGTGCGGCGGGAGGTGGCGCCGGGCGCAGTTGGCTCGGCGTGGGGGCCGGCTTTGGGGAAGGTCTGGGAGTTCCGTCGCAGCCAGCCAGGCCTGCGGACTGACGGCCACAACATATTTCTCTACCAGCACCCGACACAGCCGGGCGCGCCGATACTGTGCGAGTTCGGTGTCGAGGTCACGCGCACATTTGAAACGGCGGGTGAGGTGCACGGGGCCGAAACGCCAGGGGGCGAGGCTGCTGTCGCCGTCCACCGCGGCCCTTATAATCGCATGAACGAGGCACACGAGGCGATCGGAAGATGGATGGCGGCGCACCGGAGGGAGTCGGCCGGGCACTCGTGGGAGATCTACGGAGATCCGACGCCGGACCCGGCCGACACGGAGACGACTGTCGTGTACCTCCTAAAGTAGCGTTCGCGCGCTTCAAGGTGTGAAGGATTGCAGGAGACCGCTGCTTTCGGTTACCGGACATATGATCCGGCTGATTTCTGACGAAGATCTGCGCGGTCCGCCGCAATTCGTTGTACACGAGCGGCATCCGGCCATTGCGGGCGGGTTCGTCTCCCGGCCGCAATCGCAGCAACCGTGGCGCGACCTCGGTCGCCAAGCTACCCCCTATTGCCTCGCAGCAGGTCCCGCGCAACAAATTGTGTGAAGTCTCGATTTTCCCGCCAAAAACCTTGGCGAATTCCGTTATCAGAAATGTGGGATAGCGGCGCCGGAACTTATGGCCATAAATGCTGAACGATCTAGTTGCGGGCTGAGAGTGCTGGTATGGGTGCTGGCGGCGTCTTCGGCAGCCTGGGGGGATGTCTATAGTTTCACAGCGGATCCGGCTGACGTGGCGGGCCCTGCCGGCTCGACCGTAGGTTGGGGTTATACCATCTCGAACGAGAGCGCCACTTCGTGGCTGGTGCTGACTTCACTGAATGCCGGAACCTTCGATCACGGGAGCCCCGACAGCCTTTTCGATTTTCCCACCCTGGCGCCCGATACCAGCGTTAGCGTGAGTTTCGATCCGACTAACGCGGTTGGCCTTTACGAGCTAACGTGGGATGCCACGGCGCCCGCTGGTTTCGTCAATAGCGGGTTCTTCGATCTTACCGCTGAGTGGTGGGATGGCGATCCGCTGTCAGGCGGGAGCTTTCTAGGCGATGCGCCCGACGAGAGCGCGGCCTACTCAGCGACTGTTTTAGGGGCAACGGCAGTTCCAGAACCTTTGACGCCCTGGACTCTGGGCTTGATGGCAGCATTCATGTTCGTTCAGAAAGCCAGGCACAGAACGGGTCCGTCTTTTTAAAAGGCGCCGACGGGCATCGGGGCGGCAGTGGGTTGAGTCAAGAGTCGAATAGGACTTAAGGGCACAAGTAACTCATTATGAAAGCGGTTACTCGGTCAATTCTTTGGAACGGGTTTAGTGTGCGTGCGCGGTCTGGAGGGCGCTGCGTCGAGTCCGTCCAGCAGCTGATCTCGCTCATCCTGACTCTGCTGTCAGCATTCGCGATGCTCCCGGCTCCGGCGTTCCCACAGTCCGGGGGCAGTCCGAGCCTTGCCCTAAGTGTCGTGGCGGAAGCCTCGCCAACTCCAGGTGTATGGGCGCTGGATGTACAGATAACCAACAACGGTACCGGGGCAGCCCGAAACATCGTTCTACAGAACCTCCAACTTCGAACGCTAACGGGTAGTGGAGCAGTGACCTACGACGCGAGTCTCTCGCCGGCCTTTCCGCTGTCCGTGGGGGATCTAGCAGCCGGCGGCTCCGCCGTGATCCGGCTGTCCTTCGATGCACCGGCGACGGTGCTGCGCTTCTCCGTGACGGAGAACGGCACGCTTCAGGACTCGAGCGGCACAAGTCTGAATTTTTCGCAGGCCCAGGCGGTGATCTCGACCTCGGCGCTCATCTCGGTTCAACCGAATTCAGGCCAGCAGGGACAGCAGAACGTGGCGACGACGATTACGGGCAGATACAGCCATTTCGCACAGGGCGTAACAACGGCCGATTTCGGCGCAGGAGTCACGGTGCAATCGCTTACCGTGAACTCGCTCACGAGCGCCACTGCCGTGCTCAATATCGATCCGGCAGCGATACTCGGGCCGCGCACGGTAACGCTCACGACCGGAGCAGAATCGCTGAAACTGAGTAACGGCTTCACCGTGACGGCCGGCACGCCGGTGCTGACGACGGTCAATCCCAACACCGGCCAGCAGGGGCAGCAGAGCGAGAGCGTGAGCCTTACGGGCCAGTTCACGCATTGGGTGCAGGGGACCAGCGCGGCGAGCTTCGGGGCGGGAATCACGGTGGCCAGCCTGACCGTCAATTCGGCAACCAGCGCGACGGCGGTGTTGAACATCGATCCGGCGGCGGCGATCGGGCCGCGCACCGTGAGCCTCACAACCGGGGCGGAAGTGGTCGCCCTGAATAACGGGTTCACGGTGACGGCGAGTACGCCGGTGCTGACGACGGTCGATCCCAACACCGGCCAGCAGGGACAGCAGAGCGAGAGCGTGAGTCTTGCGGGCCAGTTCACGCATTGGGTGCAGGGGACCAGCGCGGCGAGCTTCGGGGCGGGAATCACGGTGGCCAGCCTGACCGTCAACTCGGCAACCAGCGCGACGGCGGTGCTGAACATCGATCCGGCTGCGGCGATCGGCACCCGGACGGTGAGTCTCACGACTGGGGCGGAAGTGGTCGCCCTGAATAACGGCTTCACGGTGACGGCGAGTACGCCGGTGCTGACGACGGTCAATCCCAACACCGGCCAGCAAGGGCAGCAGAACGAGAACGTGAGTCTTACGGGCCAGTTCACACATTGGGTGCAAGGGACCACCACAGCGAGCTTCGGAGCGGGAATCACGGTGGCCAGCCTGACCGTTAACTCGGCAACCAGCGCCACGGCGGTGTTGAATATCGATCCGGCGGCGGTGATCGGGCCGCGCACCGTGAGCCTCACAACCGGGGCGGAAGTGGTCGCCCTGAGTAACGGCTTCACCGTGACGGCCGGCACGCCGGTGCTGACGACGGTCAATCCCAACACCGGCCAGCAGGGGCAGCAGAGCGAGAGCGTGAG
>Ga0126371_10000521_pt1 | contig 31846 bp, 23 predicted proteins | sample PanSoiMetaPlot_4_FD_110145 | JGI IMG/M metagenome (GOLD analysis project Ga0126371, IMG submission 110145) | Tropical forest soil microbial communities from Panama - MetaG Plot_4 | ecosystem: Environmental > Terrestrial > Soil > Tropical forest > Bulk soil | place: Panama | collected 2016-02-17 | reverse complement strand
TCCTCCCGATTCAGCCGGTGCAGCACGAGCTGGTCGCTGATGTGCGCCTGGTTGGGGAGCTTGTCGAGCGTCTCTTCCAGCCACGTCACCCGCGAGTCGACCGCCCTGCCGTCCGGTTGCTTCGCTCCGGGAGGCGGCATGACGCGCCCGCGCAGCTTGCGCACGGCTTTCTCGAACAGTTCGGGGTCTTTGCCAACGCTCGCGGCAGTGATGCCCTGGAAGGTGACGCCTCCGGTCTTGGCTTTATCGTTGTGGCAGCCCTGGCAGTATTGCCGGATAGTGGCCAGTTGCGAGTCGGTCGGATCCTGCGCCCGGCCAACCGGGAGTCCCGCCACCAGGCCGGCTAGAGGAATCAGTTTCGCGATGTGTCGCATGGTTGTCATGAGTTCCTCAAGCGTCCGGCGAAACATAGGCCCAGAGGCTTTCAAAAGCGCGGTTAATGAAGGCATCGGCATTGCCCATTTTCGCTTCGTATTCCTTGGCTACCTTGGCTTGGACAGCTTCCGTGGGGCTGTGTCCCTTGTTCAACATCTGAGCCAACCGTTCGTAGAGCGTGCCGTACATTTCGGCCTGCGCGGCGATCTCCGCAAGGCTAAGCACGGGACCCACTGCCGGCACAATCTTTGTCTCGCGGTTCGCGATAGTCTGGATACGTTGCAATCCGCCGGCAATGCCGCCGATCCAGCCTCCAGTCCACCAATCCACCACCGGCCAGCCTTGCCCGTAGGCGGCGTCGCCCACCGCCAGCACGTTTTGCTGCGGGAAGTAGACGTAGAGATCGCCGTCGGTGTGCGCTGCGTCCGCGATATATCCATACCGGATACCGGAATCGAGCGCGCCTTTGTCATAGAAGGTCTTGTTGGGCTGAGCGATCTTGGGGAACTTCTTGAACGCCAACTTCTGCTCTTTATATGGCCACGTGATGTTCTGCTGTAGCCACAGTCGCGTGTTCTCCTGAGCGATGATGGTCGCACCCGCCTGTCCAAGACTCAGGTTCGAGCCGGTCTGTTCGGGATGCCAGTGCGTGTTAAATAAGGTGCGCACCGGACCGCCCTTTGGCAACGCGGCCACGGCCTGCGCCAACGCGGCGGCGTTCTGCGCCAGCCCGCCATCCACCATCACCACGCCGTCGGTTCCTGTGTAAGCGACGACGTTCGCGCCGGCTCCGGTGAGCAGAAACAGGTTATCGCCTAACGGTGCTGCCGTGATCTGAGGAGTCTGTGCATAGGCGTAGGGAGCCGCCAACCCTGCTGCGGCTGTTTTCAAGAACCCCCTACGCGTTGAAAAGAACATAGTTAGCGTGGATCTAGTATACTCCCACGGGGTCCCAAACTCATCCCCCCTATAGGGCTAGGACCTGGCAAGGGGCCTCCGGGCAGCGATCACCACCCCGCTGGCCCAAATGAGCGGAACGATTGAGAAATCCGGCCGTGCGGCCAGTTCTTCCAGGAACACCGGGATCTTGCCGGCATGCCCTTCCGGCCAGTTGGGCTGGGGCAGCATGTCATCCACCACGTAGAAGCCTCCGGGTTTGACGACGGCCAGTGCCTCGCCGAGGGCTTCGTATTTTCCCGGCATGGCATCGGCAAAGACCAGATCGAACGAACCCGGCGGCTGCTTGCGCAGAAAGGCGGCGCCGTCTTCGGTTACGAGCGTCAGACGTTTGTCGTGCCCCAGGGTGTCGGCGGCGATCCGCTGGACGCGGGCGTCTGTGTCCACGCTAATGAGGGACGAATGGCCATCCATCCCGTCCAGCAGCCAGCTTGTGGCAATCCCGGTCCCGGTGCCCAACTCCAGAATGCGCCCGCCAGGCCTGGACGCCGCCAGCACCCGCAGCAGCGCTCCCAAGAGCGGCTCTGATGCCATCCCGAAGTGCGCTTCCCGGGATTTCTTCTCGACAATCGGCATCGCCGCAGGGAGCGCGATGTAGGTCAGATCTTCCATTGGCCTCCACTGTACCCAATCCGCGGTTGCTGAGCGCAGTGGCTAACGCAAGACGCCGGCGAGGCCGGCATCTGGCATGATTCGGGACAGCCGAGGGCGGACTGGTGAGCGACATATAATGTTGCCTGACCGAGAGGGGCCGATGCGAATGCGAAACGTGTTGGTGGGTGCCGGCTTGGGGCTGGGACTAATTGGGGCGCAGGGGGCCTGGGCGCAGAACGACTGGGCGGCTTATGGGCACGATCTGGGGGCGCAGCGCTACGTGCCGCTTAAGCAGATCAATCCGAGCAACGTCTCGACGCTTGTCGAGGCCTGGCGCTACGAGACCAAGCCGGCCGGGGACACTGGAAACCGGCGCGGCTCCAGCACCACGCCCTTGCTGATCAATGGTGTCTTGTATTTTGCGACTCCTTATCAGTCGCTCGTCGCAGTCGAGCCGGAGACAGGCAAGCCGATCTGGACCTTCCACCACGAGCACGCCGCCCGCACGTCGCGCGGGCTCGCGTACTGGCCCGGCGACCGCAACAGCCCGCCCTCGATTTACTTCGGCACCGAGGACGGATTCCTGATCGCCGTGAACGCGCGCACCGGAAAGCTCGTGCCGGGCTTCGCCAAGGAAGGCGAACTCAACCTGGCGGCCGGCATGAAGGACGATTCGGTGGCGAATGCTCCCTACGGCTTGAATGGCGCCCCGGCGGTCTACAAGAACCTGATTTTTACTGGATCGCATCTGCAGGACTACGGCTCCTACGGCGGCCGCGGCGATATTCGCGCGTGGGATACGGCTACCGGGAAACTGGTCTGGACCTTCCACACGGTGCCGCGGCCGGGAGAGCCCGGCCATGAGACGTGGCTCGACGACGGATGGATCAACCGGTCGGGCGCCAACGTGTGGAACACGTTTTCGGTGGATACCGAGACCGGCACCCTGCTGATGCCGATCGGCTCGCCGAGCGACGACAGGTACGGCGGAGATCGCCCGGGCGCCAACCTGTACGGCAATTCGCTGGTCGCCGTGGATGCCATGACCGGCAAGTTGAAATGGTATTTTCAGAACGTCCATCACGATTTGTGGGATTACGACCTGCCGCCGCAACCCACGCTGGTTGATATCCACAAAGACGGCCAGAAGATTCCGGTGTTGATTCAGGCGGCCAAAACGGGGCTGATCTTCATTCTCGACCGGCGGACGGGGAAACCGGTCTTCGGCGTGGAAGAGCGGCCCGTGCCCAAGGGCGATGTTCCCGGCGAATGGTATTCGCCCACGCAGCCGTTCCCGCTCAAGCCACCGCAGCTCGCGCGCGCCACCTGGAAGCCCGGCGAGATCTCAAAGTTCACTCGCGAGCAGGAGAAGTATTGCACGGACCTATTCAAGAACGCCAGCAACGACGGTCCTTACGCGCCGGTCCGAATGGCTGACACGGTGGTGTTTCCGGGTCCCGACGGCGGATTCAACTGGGGCGGCGGCAGCTACGATCCAAACCTGGGTTATTACTTCATCAACTCGCACGATCGCGGTGGCGTGCAAAAGATGGTGGCGCAGGTGCCGGCGAAAGAACGGCCCATTGGAAAGATCGGCGGCGCCGGCGATGCCAGCCAGATGCCCTTCGTGCGGAAGAACGTGGGCCCGATAACCAATCCGGCGACCGGCTGGCCGTGCCAGGCTCCGCCGTGGGGCGAACTGTTCGCAATCAATGTGAATACCGGGGATGTGGCCTGGCGGGTGCCGTTTGGACGCGTCGAGTCTTTGGAAAAGATCGGCGTCATGAATACCGGGTCCTACAACATTGGCGGCTCAGTGGTAACAGCCGGCGGCCTGGTATTTATCGGCGCTACCGACGATCAGCGCTTCCACGCGTACGAATCGAAAACCGGAAAGCTGCTGTGGGAAACCAAGCTACCGGCGAATGCGTACGCGAACCCGATCACGTATAGGGGCAAAGACGGAAAACAATACGTACTGATCGCGGCGCAGGAAACCATCATTGCGTTCCGCTTGCCGTAGAGACTACCCGCATGACAACCGCCGAGAGAAACTACTATCACCAGCGGGCGCCCGAATACGACGACTTTTACTCAGGCGGCGGCCTGTATGCGGCGCGTCCGCGCCCAGGGTGGAAGGAAGAGCTCGAAACGCTGCAGTTTGTGGTCAGCTCCATTCGGGTTGGACCCATCCTCGATGTTGCCTGTGGCACGGGCTTTCTCACACGCCGTCTTCCGGGAAGCGTTGTCGGTATCGACCAGAGCTCCGCGATGCTGCAAATCGCCCGAACCCGGCTGCCAGACGGTAAGGTCGTGCAAGGCGACGCGCTGACACTTCCGTTCGGGCCGACCGCTTTCGATTGTATTTCCGCGGGGCATTTCTACGGACACCTCCGGCAGGGCGAGCGAACGCGCTTCCTGGTGGAGGCACGTCGGGTCGCGCGCCGCGTCCTCATCATCGATGCCGCGCTGCGCGACGATTTGGCTCCGGAGCAGGATCAGGCGCGCGTCCTCAGCGACGGCTCGCGCCACACGGTGTACAAGCGTTACTTCACGCCTTCTCAACTGCTGTCCGAACTGGGAGGCGGCACCGTACTGCACGCGGGCCGATGGTTCGTCGCCATATTAGCTTGAGCCTTGCGTAATGCTCACTTCCGCTGCTCTTCGTCGTGCAGGCGATCAGCCCAACGGCTCAATTCCTCCGAGAGGCGGCGTAATACTTTCTCTCCATCACGCCGCGCCTTTGGCACAATGTTAGCTTCAATATAGTCGACGGCGCGCTTGACCTCGCCTTCCACTTCACGCGCGGCTCGCTCGATGGCCTCGGACACGCTCTTTTTGTCTGCCATGACGGGTAGTATACAGAGAGGCCGGCCCCACGACGAGCCCAGCTTCGATTCTCTACGAGGTGTTTGATGAACCGACGTGATTTCCTTACCGGCGCCGCCGCGATGGGCTTGAGCGGTTGCGCGGCCCGGAACCGGCCCTCGGCCGCGGTACGGGCTTTACCCCCGCCGGCCCGCTTACCGGAACTCATGCCCATCCGGGCGGAAGTCGACCGCATTTTTCGCGTCACGGTTTGCCTGCGGCCGTTCCGCGCGGCCGGCCCGCGCCTCGATGTTGAACGTGTGGGCGAAAAGACCGTCGTCCACAACTATGGACATGGCGGCAGCGGTTGGTCGCTTTCCTGGGGCTCCAGCAGCCTCGCCGTCGAGAAGGCCTTGACGGGCGGTCAGCGGGAAATCGCCGTGATCGGATGCGGCGCGTTGGGCCTCACCTCCGCCATTTTGCTCCAACAAGCCGGCGCCAAAGTTACGATTTACGCCAAGGAACGCCCGCCGGACGTGCGCTCTTCGCGTGCTACCGGCTCGTTCACGCCCGATTCCCGGATTGCGCTCGCGAATTCCGTTTCCGCCGGCTTCCCCGAATTGTGGGAAACCATGGCCCGCCGCTCGTTCCATCGCTACGAGAGTTTTCTCGGGCTCGCCGGAAACCCGGTGGAATGGACCGATCGCTACAACCTCTACGACGCCAGTCCGGGGCAGGCGGCTACCGAAAGGAGACCCGCCGATACCCTCGAGTTCGCTCGCCTTATGAACCGCATCGCCGACTTGATTCCACGGCCGCAAAACCTGCCGCCGGGGTCTCACCCCTTTCCCACGCGGTATGCCACGCGGAATAGCAGCTTGACGTTCAACATTGCAGCCTATTCCCGGCAGCTTGTGACCGACTTCCTCATCGAGGGCGGCAAGATTGAGCACGCCGAGTTTCACTCCCCGTCCGAGCTAAGCCAGATCGCGCAGCCCGTTATCATCAACGCGACCGGCTACGGTGCCCGCGCGTTGTGGGGCGACGAATCGATTGTCCCGGTGCGCGGCCAAATTGCCTGGCTGATTCCCCAGCCTGAAGTCAATTACGGAGTCATCTATAAGGACATCAATATCCTGGCGCGGCGCGACGGAATCGTCGTGCAAGCCGGGGCCTTCGGCGAGATGGAGGGTTACAACGACGCCAACGAGAATCCCGACCGCGATCAGGCGGTATCGGCGGTTCGTATCGTTGCCGAGTTATACCAGCGCATGAGGGAACTCGCCGCAGGACGCCCCACACGGTTGAGAACGTAAGCGCGGTCCTTTACGATTTGACGAAAGCCAACAGGCGGTTAGGACCAACTGAAGCCCAGTCTCCCGCGACTTGGATCTCCTCAGTGGAAGAGGTCTGCTGGACTGCGCTGAACTGACGAAAGAATGCCGAGAATATCGCCTGCACACCGCGGTTTCCTCGAAGGGGCGCGAATCCATCGGACTTTCGAAGTTGCGGGTTACTCGTCAGCGCGTGAGGAGCGTCACGGACACCATCCTCTGAATGATCGTGACAGCTCTCGATGATTTTTCCGTGGAATAGATCGTTTCGGTCATCTTGCCGTGCAGCGGAAGTCCAGCGTACTTCCCCGCAGCAGCCGCCGTATAGGAATATTGATAGTTAGTTTCGATCTGGGGCGCTGGATCTGGCATATCGTACACGTTGCCCATAACCATCGAATTGAAGTCCCCTTGTGGAATCCCTTCTCTCGTTGCATACGCGTTGTACGTGGTCAGCATCTGAGCATTGCGAAAAGTGCCATGCTCCAACGGAATTGCCATCTCGTTCGACAGCACCGATTGGCCCACGGTGAGCCCTTTTAAGGCGACTGTATCGCCGGACCCGAGAAACGCATGAAAATCCTGTAGCTTGTAGTACAGGAACGTGGCCACTGGATTGTTCAAAAAACCCTTGAAGAAGCCGGCCAGTGACGATTCCACTTCTCCATCGTTTTTCGCGACGTGATAGATGTAGGTAAACTCTCTCGGAAAATTGGGAATGAGGTCGACGGCCCGCGAATAGTTTGCGCTCTTCCCGGCCCTAATGTCGTCGGCAGACTGCTGGCGATAGACAACATCGGTCAGCGTAACCTTCTTCGTAACTCCATCTTTGAGGTCGACGGCCTCTAATTTCACGTTGACTTTGATTTCCTCCATCGTCTGTAGCCCGCCAGCTCGAACGCCCGCCAGACCGGGCGCTGACGCGTAGCGGGTGTCCGTGTTCTCGAAGACGAAGTGGACCGTCTCACCTGTTTTGTAGGCATGCTGTGGAATCCGACTCGCAGAATCAGCCCCCAGCGCAATCACGGCGCACGTAATCGCCAGAGAGATCACGTTTCCAAGCTTTCCGCCGTAAACCATCTACGCCTCCGTTATCTAAACCCCATCATCGCGAGCGACGCCGTGGCCGCGAGTTCCGTCAGCGTCGTCGCCAACTCCCCTCCGCCTCCGCCGCCTCCGCAGACACCACCACAATTCTTGAGGAGTTATTCGTACCACAACGCGATCATCGGATTGACTCGAGAGGCACGCCGCGCGGGTATATACGCTGCCAGCATCGTTACCGCCAGGATCGCCGGCACCACTAACGCGTAGGCCATCAGCTCGCTGGCATTCGTGGTGGGGAACACGGCTCGCAATCCCTGCCGCGCCCCCAGGCTCAACGCCAGGCCGCTACCGATTCCGATCAGCGCCAGCACCATGGCTTGCCCCAGCACCATGCGCAGCATCGATCCTCCCCCGGCCCCGATCGCAATCCGGATGCCAAACTCCCGAGTCCGCCTGCCGACGCCATACGCCACCAGCCCATACAACCCGACCAGTGCTAAGACCAGCCCCATGGTTCCCATGGACGCAACCGTGGCGTTGAGCACAAACCCGATCCGGAGAGTACGCATTTCGTAAAAGCGCTCCATGGTGAAGACGTTGAAAATCGGCTGCGTCGCATCCAAGCTGCGTACGACTTCCCTCAGCGGGGCGATCGCTTCGCCCGCATCACCCGAGGACTCAGCGAGCAGCGTCAGCCGCTGCCGCGGATGCTGCGAGACGGGGAGATACACGAATTGGCGAGGAGGTTCCGCGATCCACTCATACTTGGCATCCCGCGCGACGCCCACGATTTCCACCCACGGCCCGCTGTGATCGCCCAGGCGGAACCGCTTGCCGATTCCATCCTGCCCGGGCCAGTAATGCCGCGCGAACCTTTCGTTTACCACAGCTACCAGGGGCGTTCCGGAGGTGTCCGTTTCGCGGAAACCGCGGCCGCTCACCAGAGGGATGTCCATCACTTCGAAATAGTTTTCGCCCACGTGCGATGCAAACACTCCGATGCTCTCGCGGCCCGCGGGAAGTTGATAGCCCTCTGGAATGATCGACACGTCCTCGTGGCCATCGTTGCTAAAGGGAACTGTCGAAGCCAGCGCCGCCCCTCGGACGCCAGGCGCCAATCTCGCTTGTTCGATAAGCCGTCTGTAAAACTGCTGTGCCTGAGCCTCGCTATAACTGACCAGTTGAGGATCGAAGCTCATCATCAGCAGATGATCCGTTCGAAATCCCGGACCTTGTACGAACATCGCGCGGAACGTTCGATAGATGGAAGCGCTCACTGTAAGCAGCACCAACGCCACGGCAACTTGGCCGGCGACCAGAGTATTGCGCCCCCACATACGCCGCCTGGAAGCATCGCCTGTGCCGGAAGTCTTCAGGGCGCTCACTAGGTCCATGCGCGTGGTCCGCAAAGCCGGAGCCAGCCCGAACAGAACCAGACTAAGGATCGCTATGATCGAGCTGAAAACCAGCGCCCGCTGATCCAGTTGCACGACCAACACCGGAGGCAGGTCGCTCGGCATCTCAATCTGCCGGAAGAGCAGCATTCCGCTATACCCGACTACCAGGCCGAACGCCCCTCCGGCGAGCGCGATCAGCAGGCTCTCCGTAAGCAACTGCCGCACCAGCCTCCCGCGGCCCGCACCGATGGCCATTCGCAAGGAGATTTCGCGAGCCCGTACCGGCGCCCTACTGGTGAGCAGTCCCGCCACATTCGCGCAGGCCACCAGCAGCACAATTATGGCAAGCGTCATCAGAAGCGCCACCAGCATTGCGTCCGGAGGATCAGACACCACCCGTTCTTCGAGGTGCGTCCGGACCGTCATTCGCTGATTGCGGTTGGTGTCCGGATAAGTACGCGCAAGATTCTCTCCCAGCGCGGCAACCTCTGCGCGCGCTTGCGCGATTGTGAACCCAGGATTCAGACGGCCTCGGATGGTGAGATAACGTTCCGCCCGCACCCGCAGGATGTCCGCGGTCCCGCTCAAACGAGGCAACATCATCAGTGGCGCATAGAAGGCCGGACGGACATAACTGTCCAGGCCCATGAAGTCCGGAGGTGCCACGCCAATCACTGTGAACTCGATTCCATTCAGCAGGATTCGCTTGCCCAGAATCGAAGGATCTCGCGAGAACTGTTTCTCCCAAAACCCGTGATCGAGCACAACTACGGCGTCCCGGCCGGGAACACTGTCCTCCTCCGTCAGGAAACCTCGCCCGAGCGCAGGCTTGACTTCCATCGCGTCGAAGAGATTCGCGCTCACCAAAACTCCGAATGCCAGTTCCGGCAATTCCCCGCGCTTTGTGGTGAGCCCGGCCGCGCGACACGTGAAGGCCACCATGCCGGCGAAGCTCCGCGTATGATCGCGCAGATCGACATAATCGGGATACGACGCCCTGAGTTGGCTGAAACCTTCCAGCGATTGTATGGCGCCCAGCGCGAGAACTTCCCCCGGCCGGGGCACTGACAGCGGGCGCAGCAACAGGGCGTCCGCCAAGCTGAACATTGCGCAATTCGCGCCAATACCGATGGCCAGCGAGAACACAGCAACCGCGTTGAATCCTGGATTCTTCGCGAAGCTCCGCCCCGCCTGACTCAGATCCTGCCACAACCTCTCCAGCCACACCCAGCCCCAGGCCGCTCGCGTATCTTCCATGACGCGCGACGGCGGACCCAGTTTGCGGCGGGCCGCGGCCCGCGCCTCCTCCGCCGTAAGGCCCGCTTCGATATGAAGCTGCGTTTCGCGATCCAGGTAATCCTGAATCTCGTTTTGGAGCGCCTCTTCGAGCCGGCGCCTGAACCTCATCACTGCACCTTCTTGGCCGTGCCCTCCTCGACTACTGCCCACCGATTACTGCCAATCGATGCGACTTCTGCCTGCGCCGTATAGGAGCCAGGCGCCAGCTCCGTCATGGTGGCACGCAGCTTTGTATTCGCGTCAATGTCGGCGTTCCACGTCCATACTTTTCCGTCGACGGCGCCTCTTAGCAGGAATCCCATGCCGGAGCTGTTAATGACGTAGTTCGTATAGGTCTTGGCAGCAGCGTCATACCCAATGACGGACTGGCTGCTTAACTTGCCATCCGGCGTTCGGGACCTAAGGGAGGGGTCGGCAGTGAAACCTTCCCGGCGGCATACCAGGTGGAATCTTCCCGCGAACCATTCGCACGTCTCAGTCATCGTTACCCTCACACCTTCGGATTGCCCTTCGAGGATCCACTTCCCGGCAAAGTACGCCAGGCGCTCTCGCTGTTCTTCCGTCATACGCGGAGGTCCCTGCGCGCGGCTTCCCGTGATGAAGGCTCCCAGCGCCAGCAATAGCGCGGCAGTCATTGTTTGAATGGTCTTGATTTGAATCGTCATAATTCCCGCTCCCCTTATGCCGGCCGCATAATGCGCCCGATGGCTTGCGTCAGTCGGTCCCACTTGGAGGATTCCTCCGTCAAGCGTTTCCGTCCTTTGGCGGTCAAACTGTAGTAGCGAGCTTTCCGGTTATTCTCCGATATCCCGTCCTTGGCGGAAACAAGTCCCTGTCGCACTAGGCGATGCAATGCGGGATAAAGAGACCCGTGCTCCACTTGCAGCACTTCCTCCGACCCGCGCTCAATGGCATGGGCGATCGCATGCCCGTGCGCCGGCCCGAACAGCAGGGTACGCAGGATGAGCATGTCCAGCGTGCCTTGCAACAAGTCGATGCGGTCGACCTCTCTTCCGGTAGACATTCTTCCTAAGAGTAAAGCAGTTTTGGGTAGAATGTCAAAGGGAATCGTCGTTTAAGCGTTAGGCCCGCAACCAACAAAAGAACCAAGCCTCGCCGCCAATCGCGGACGGTGGCGGCGCCGGTCTATTGCCGTCTCCGTTGCACCCCAGCCGATCCCAGCCAAAATCAACCGCAACCCCGCCCGGCTCCTCCACGCTTCCACCCCAATCGACCATTGCTTCCCCATAACCGGCCCTTGTGCTGCGGTTTAGTTCACCCCCCGGTCTCATCACTTTCGCCGCCATCGGGCCCTTCGCGCTCCCCACCTTCCGCGCGCCGCGAAACCGATGAGACCTTTTTCTGTCACCATCCCGCAAAATTTTCCCAACTCCTGTCACACCTGCGACTTCCCATTGGCGGCCATACTCCGAAAACGGCTCTCCTAAGGACCTGCGCGCGATAATTGAGGATAGGAGAAGGTTGATGCAATCCGCCAGCAGGACCGATCTTTGGATGAGCTTCAAACGGGAGCGAAAAGGTTCGCTTGGTACCACGCGGGGACTACAGCCTAACTGCTTCCCTTGCAACCAAACTTTCAAGAACTCCGCAACGATCGTTTCCCAAAACGGCGAAAATGCCGGCTCCCGGACCTGATCGGATCGACGTGCCTACTCGCGACCAGGCGGAGTTGGCAGTTCGCATCGTTGGGAGTCATACAGCGCATGGGCGAACGCGCCGGCAGGCGGATCCTCGGACAGCGGCCTGCCGGCCACGCCGGGAAATGGGCGGCGGTGACCAACGCAGAGCCCCTGCGATTCGGTTCGGCGAGGATGGGTGGGCTGACGATGCGCAGCCTCGGTCTGGAGGTGCAAATCTTCACCGATGTGGATGCGGCGCTTGCTTATCTGCGCCGGATCTGAATGATGGCCGCAACCTTCTTCTATGCGAACCTGGGAACGTGATTGACGTTCAACAAAGCGGCGAAATCGGCATTTTCCGTATGAATCACGGAAAGGCCAATGCGTTCGATTTGGAATTCTGCCAGGAAGTCGTCCGGCGATTGGATGACCTGAGCCAGTCAGCGGTCCGCGCACTCGTCATCACCGGACAAGACGGGATGTTTTCTGCCGGCGTCGATCTGTTTCGCGTCCTGGACGGAGGTCCCGCTTATGTCCGCGCATTTCTGCCGGCACTAAAGAAGGCCTTCGAGACGCTATTGTGTTTCCAAAAACCGGTGGTTGCCGCGATCAACGGACACGCCATCGCGGGCGGTTGCGTGCTGGCCTGTGCGGCGGACCAGCGTCTGATGGCGCTGGACTCCGGAAGAATTGGAATTCCGGAACTTCGCGTCGGAGTTCCGTTCCCCACCGTTGCTCTCGAGATGGTGCGAATGCTGGTTGCTCCCGCGCAGTTCCGCTCTCTTGTCTATGAGGGTGCGACGTTCACTCCCAAAGAAGCGAACGAGATTGGTCTCGTGGACGCAACGGTAGCTCCCGAAGAGCTGTTGGATCGAGCCGTGGCTCTAGCCGGGTCGCTAGGTGCCATTCCGCAGGAAGTCTTCACCATGACGAAGCGCCAGATTCGCGGTCCGTTGATGAAGCGGATAAGCGAAGGCACCGGCCAATTCGATGCGGCCATTGACCAGCTCTGGACTATGCCCGCGACTTTCGAAGCAATCCGGGCTTATGTTGCCCGGACCTTTAAGAAGCCGCAAGCGTAAACAGGGATTGACTACTTATTCCCGAACACGCTTACGGCGCCACTATCGCTAGGTACGTAAACCCGCCCATTCGCCACCACAGGTATCACAAATTTCGCTAGCGCTCCGATGCCGTCGCCGGGCTTCATCGTGCTGTTCCAGAGCTCTCGCAGTGTTTCCGCGTGGAATGCGTGGAGGACTCCCGGGCTTCCCACATCGCGATTGGAGGGCGTCCGCGCAGCCCAGATGACACCCGTTCCGCTCTGTTCCCCGTTCGCCGAAAGTGAGAGGGCGATACTTGGCTCTCCATTGCCGGTAACAGCTCCATAATGTGCCTGGGCTGTGACGAATCGGCCGCCTTGAAACGGGAAAGACGCGAGGGTGTCGTTGCCCGGCCACGCGTACAAGAGAGGCGGCAGAAAGCTGCGCTGCCAGTAAGCCAGTCCGATAATCCGATTGCCGTCGTTAAACACCTGGGTGTTTCCCGTTTCCGAAGAACCGGAAACAAACAGCGCATGGCCGGGATCGTTAGCCTGGAACCCGACGAAGAGCTGACTATTCAGCGAGGTCATCGCCGGTGCTGACCCAATCAGAATTCCTGGATATCCCAAAGCGGGGCTGGTGAAACTCGTCCCATCTGCCGAAGACGTCACAAATAGTTGGTGACCAGCATCGTTCGCCTGGAACGAAACATACAGCCGGTTATTGAATGCAGTCATGGCTGGCGAAGACCCGATCAGGATGCCCGGGTATCCGACGGCAGGGCTAGTGAAGTTCACTCCATCCGCGGAGGAGGTCACAAACAGCTTGTGGCTTGGGTCGTTGGCCTGGAAGGCGATATAGAGCCGGCCGTTGAAGGCGGTCATCGCTGGGGCACTGCCGATCAGGATGCCCGGGTATCCGACGGCCGGGCTGGTGAAGTTCACTCCATCTGCGGAGGAGGTCACAAACAGCTTGTGGCTGGAGTCGTTGGCCTGGAAAGCGATATAGAGCCGGCCGTTGAAGGCGGTCATCGCGGGGGCGCTGCCGATCAGGATGCCCGGGTATCCGACGGCCGGGCTGGTGAAGTTCACTCCATCCGCGGAGGAGGTTACAAACAGCTTGTGACTGGAGTCGTTGGCCTGGAAAGCGACATAGAGCCGGCCGTTGAAGGCGGCCATCGCGGGGGCGCTGCCAATCAGGATGCCCGGATACCCTACGGCAGGACTGGTGAAGTTTACTCCGTCGGCAGCGGAAGTCACGAATAGTTTGTTCGTCGGATCATTGGCTTGAAAGGCAACGTAGACTCGATTGTTGAATGATGCCATGGCGGGGGTGCTTCCAATCAGGATTCCGGGATAGCCCCGGGCGGGACTGGTAAACGACTCCGTACCCACATGGAACACCTGGGCAAGTTGGTGATCCCCAGGTTGAATTTTTCCCAGAGCGCTTGCGTGCGCCAGGTAAACGGTGGCATTCTTACTGCCAAACGCAATCAGGTCCGTGCCTGGAACCAGCATCGGCGCGTTGCAACTCAAGTCCAGATCATTCTGATCGAAGAAGCCCCAGTTCGAAGGCGTAAACCAATCCGCCAGCGATAGCGCCCCTGTTTGGAACTTCATCTTAAGCAGCGTCTCTCCGAAGTTGGTGATGCCGTCAAAGCCGCCGGTGAAACCGTTCCCGGTTAAGTAATAGACGTTGCCTGCTCCGTCGACCGGGGATGCCCCGCCGCTTTGCCATACCGCCCCGCCGTCATTCGTGGTGGTGACGAAGACGCCCGTTTGGTGCAAACTGTTCATGTCATAGGTCAGAATCCAGCCGTGGTAAGGGCGGTTGTCGAGCGGGTTACCGCCAAAAGCGATGTAGATTTGGCCGTTGGCTGCCACAAGACCAGGGCGCTGAATTCCGTGCGCGAAATCGAGCGAGATGCCCCGTGCCGAAGCGGTGATCGCAACGGCCGGGATGGTATCCGCACCAGTCCGAAGATCGATCGAGTGTATCCGGCAGACAGTTGCGTTATTCTCCCGCGTGGCCGCCACCACGAACATCCGGTTGGACCCAAGATCGATCACAGGCGTCGAGAGCACACCCCAGGCGTCTCCCAGCACTGCGCCGAAGCCGTGGCTGGCGGCAGTCACGCCGGGTCCGCGAAAATCACGCTTCCACAGAACGGTGTTCGCGCGGTCGGCATCGAACGCGTACATCACGTCGTGCATCGTCGCGACGTAGAGGACGTTCCGGTTGGCGCCGCCGATATTCACACCCTGTACATACAAAGGCTGCGCGAAAACAGCGCCGTCCACGCTATAGCTCCATAGCTTCCCAAACGTCGAAGTGTTTACGTTGGCTGGGGTAAGCGTGCGCTCGTTCAGGTTGGCTGCGGTGCGATTGGAGTCGTAACGATTGCTTGTCAGATTGACCTGCCCCGATGCGGCGGTGGCCAACCCGAGTAGCACGAGCGTATACAGCGGCCGGAGGCCACTCAGCCGGCGCTGGCTTCCAGAGCCATGGCCTGCACGAATTATCATTCCACTCATAACTTCTCCTCCTTCGGGAGCAGCCTTGGGTAGGTGCGAGTAGATGCGCTAACTATTTCCACGCTAGGAATGCGAGAAACCAACGGTTGTCCGCCAACCCATCGTGTTCAAACCCGGCGGCGCCCCGCGTGAGGCACCAGATATGTGATTCTTAGCCCGGAACGCAGAGCCTCGTCCCGCCCATACTTCGCCAACCCACTAGTGCTTGGCTGTCACCGGACCAGCCTCGGAGAGCGGCCGTGCAAATTGGAACGTCTCCTGGGCGGGGAGCGCCAACGCGGTCCCAGCCTGTTCCACGGCCTGGAGCATTTTCAGCAACAGCTGTTGTTGGACCCGAAGGAACTCGTCATAGTCGGAAGTCACTACGTAGCACATTACTTCCACATCCAGCGAATAGGGACCGACTCCGACGAAGCGGACCGGCACGCCGCCGATTTCCACTTTGGGGTCCGCCTTGAGGATTTCGCCGATTGCCGACAACACGTTCAGCAATTGATTGGAGGTGGTGTCGTGGCGCAAGTTGAGGATGGGATGGAACCAGATTTTGTCGCGACTGGAGATGTTCTCGAGTTCCATCGAAGAGAACTGGCTGTTCGGCACACTGATAACGGTGCGGTCGGGCGTACGGATGCGGGTCGAGCGAAGTCCGATGTGCATGACCGTACCAGTCCGGTTGCCGAAGCGGCATACGTCTCCCACCAGAACGGGGCGGTCGCCGATTACCGAGATACCGCCGAACAGGTTCTCGATGGTCTTTTGCGCGGCGAGAGCCACAGCCAGTCCGCCGACGCCGAGCCCGGCCAGGATCGTCGATGTGTTGTAGCCCCAAACGCTGAGAACGCCCAATATGGCGGCCATAAATAAGAACAGCTTCACGATTTGGCGGCCCAAGGGGAGAACCGAGTAGCCCACGCCGTGAACCCGGGGGTCCAGCCGCGAACGCCAGTGTTCGCCAATCTGATCGACAATGACGCCTCCGGCCCACGCCACGGCCAGAAAGAATAAAAGGCCAACTGTCCGTTCCAGGTACAACCGCGGCAGGGTGGCGGGTGGCGCGAGTTCCAATGCAGCCCGAAAGCCGGCCACCGCCAGCGCGAGGCGGAATGGACCGCGAAACGCAGGAGTATGGATCACCGGGCCCAACGCAGTGACAGCGCCCCAGGCCAGCAGCCCGGCTGCCAGCCAGACGACAACCGCCATCAGCGCCAGCGCGATCCAGCGCCAAACCGGAGTTTCGAACAGCTCGACGGTCACCAGTGCCTGCGGCAGTTTTTTCTCGAACGGTGTCTCGGCCACAAGCTGATGAGCCTTTGGAATCAGCGGAATACTGTCCTGCGAAACCAGCCACACGTGGTAACCGGGTTTGAGCTCGACTCGTTCCAGTTGCAACTCCAGAGTCTGACCGTCTACCTCGAACGAATCCAGGTGCTCTCGGGCGGCCTTGAGGCCGTCGGATAAGTCTCCCTCCGCGTCTTGGCTGAGCATGGTGATATCGAAGGGGGTGTCGTCGAGCAGATCCTCGAGTTGCTGCGCGAGTTCGGGCCCTTGTTTGCCGCGGTCGGCCGGCGGCATCCCGCGCAGATCGAGATACCGCAGAGCTTTGGTGTACTGGCGGGCGTGGCACGCTTCGAGGAATTGAAACACGGAGTCTTGCGGCGTGTTCCGGCCTAGAGGATCCTTGGCTTCCGGAACGGGGGCTTGCGCGTGGAGTGCTGCGCTAAGCAAGAGGATGGTGGCCAGGCGCCAGTCAAATGTGGGAATGCTTCTGGGTAGCATTCCTTAGTTTCACCCGGATCGCCTCGCGGATCCGTCTGTCCACCAAATGGCGGACAGCGGCCGCCTGGTTCCGCGCGAAAGGCTCCGCCGACGAGAGCTGACGGGTTTTGTGGTTACAAATTAGTTCTAACTGCGTATTCAATACAATCCTGTGGCAAATATACCTACGGAGAATTTGCACGCCCCGGCCTTCGCGCGGCGGCTTCGTACGCGCATTCCGATTGGGAGCCCGTTTAATCTGGCTCGCTATATCGTTGAGCGCGAACCGAACCAGCTGCGGACGGACATCGCTGACAGATCTGCCGCGTGACGGATCTTGACCGGCACGTATTGAACCAGGCTACAGAGCCGGCGGCCCTTGCCTAAAGACGAGCGCAAACCCTGGCCCGGTCCAATACTCTTGGTGAGCGGACCGGAATCTCGCGACAAAGCAGCCAGTTTGCGTATTGCCTCATCGCCCGTGTGCCAGCGTCCGGTCCGTGGTTCTCGATAGATCGTCCAACCGCGCTGGTTCGTCTGACATATCCACCCGGCAGCCGTAATCCTGTCGTGATTCGAATCCACGTCCATCCTAATAAGCAACCCGATCGCCAGCGTATTTTTGCCGCCAATGTCCATGCTCGGGGCACATGTCGACAGGCGCTACAACATTCCGAGGCCGCGCGTCGAGTGCTGCAAAGCGCCCTCAAACTTCAGTATTCGGCTTCACGGCCGAAGACCGCCTTCTGCACGGAATTGTCCGTCCGGGCCGCGGCACGCCGGAAGCCCCAAAACACGGGCACTCCGATCAGCACGATGAGCATGCCCGGGAAGGTGGTGAGCGGACGGTATGCGAACAGCCACGCGAGCACCGTGATAGCGCCCAAAAGGTAAAGGGCGGGGACCAGTGGATATCCCAATGCCCAGTAGGGCCGCTCCGCTTGAGGCCGGCGGATACGCAACCGGAACAGTCCCGCAATGGTGAGGATGTAGAATAACAGCGCGGCCGAGACGACGTAATCGAGCAGATTGCTGTAGAGATTGCCGTATTCCCGTGTGGCCGGGTTGTAGGTGCGAATCAACACCAACACCGAGGCCCATGCGCCCTGCATGGCAAGCGACGTCCCCGGGACGTGTGCGCGATTGATGGTAGCGGCGCGCCGGAAGAACAAGCCGTCCTTCGCCATGGCGTAATAGGCTCTCGCGCCCGACATCAACATGCCGTTGATGCACCCGAAAGCGGAAATCATGATTCCCAGAGCCATCAGCGCCGCGCCAGTCGCGGGGAACACAGCGGCGAGCATAGCTCCTGCCACGCGATCGGACGCCGCGTGCTGCACCTGTTCCAACGGCAAAACGATTAAGTAGGCAAAATTGACGCTGACGTAGAGCCCGATCACGACCACGGTGCCCAGCAGCAGGGACAACGGAATGTTCCGCTGGGGGTTCTTGACTTCTCCGGCAGCGAACGTGATGTTGTTCCACGCATCGGCGGCGAACATCGAGCCGACTTGAGCCACACAGATCGCCACGAATAAACCGAAGCCGGTCTCCGGCGAAAGGCCCGGCGCGATCAGCGTGAAGCCCCTCGGCGCCCACAGATTGCCGAAGTTCGCGTGAACGGCCGTCGCGTTCCAGCCGAGAAGCAGTCCAACGCAGATCACGCCGAGCAGAGAACCGAGCTTAGCCGTCGTGAAGACATTCTGGAGAATCTTCCCGTACTGAATGCCGCGCGCGTTACTCCAGCTCAGTAAGACAATCAGCAAGACTCCCACAAGTTGAGCCGACGACAAGGATATCGCGTACGTGCTCGTAATATGGATGGGAGGGATCAGGTAGGCGCTCTCGGAAATCCGCGGCCACCAGACGCCCAGGTATCGGGCGAAGCCCACGGCAACGGCCGCCACTGTGCCTGTTTGAATTACCAGAAACAGAGTCCAGCCGTAGAGAAATCCCCACAGGGGCGACCAAGCCTCGCGGAGATAGACGTATTGTCCTCCAGCGCGCGGCATCATGGCAGCCAGTTCGCCGTACGACAGTGCGGCCGCAATGGTAAGCAGGCCCGTAATTACCCACGAGGCGAGTAACCACCCGGCGCTGCCCACCTGCCGTGCCATCTCGGCAGCCACAATGAAAATGCCGGTGCCGATCATCGACCCGGCAACAATCATCGTGGAATCCAGGAGTCCGAGGCTGCGCCGCAGCCCCACGGGTCCTTCGCTCGAACTCGCCATCAAGCCCGCTCGTAGAGCACTCTGCCGCCGACGATCGTTATGTCGACTTTCATCGTCAAGAGCTTCTCGGGCGCGGTGTTGAGCAGATCTTCCGGCAGCACGAGCAGGTCGGCGACCTTACCGGTCTCGAGAGTTCCTTTGATCTTCTCTTCGCGCGTGAGAAACGCTCCGTTCCGCGTGTACATCGTAAGAGCTTCCTTCATGCTCACGGCTTCGCCAGTCCCATACACCTTGCCGCTCTCGCCCTTGCGTGTCACCGCGGCGTAGAGCCCGACGAACGGTCCGACGGGCAGATTATCGCTGCCGAAGGCCATGAATAGCCCATACTTCTTGACTGGGGTCGTGATGGCGTTGTTCGTAGCGAGGCGATTCCCCTCCAGCGTCTCGACGTACCGGCCCTCCAGGTTGTAAGTGAAGTTTGGCTGCTGCGCGATGTAGATCCTGTCCTTCGCCATTGTCTGCATGGTGCGTTCCGGAGGAAGCACGGTGAAGTGGCACAGATAATGCCGATGGTCATTGCGCGGATATTTTTGCAGTGCTGCGTCGAGCGCGTCCACCGTCATGGCGATTGCCGCGTCGCCGATGGCGTGAATGCCGAACTGCCATCCGAGCTTGTGTCCCTCTTCGATATTGGCGTGGATTTGCTCGGGAGTGAAGAACGCGCGGCCGCGGAACCCGGGCTGGCCTTTATAGTCTTCAAGAGACCAGGCCGTCGGACCGGTGAAGCCGCCGTCGGCCGCCATCTCGCCGATCGAGCCGACACGGAGGCGTTCGTTGCCGTCGCCGGTCTTCTTGCCGAATTCCTTCAGTTTGGCGGCGCCTTCCGGGGCCTGCCCGGCCGCCGAAGGATAGCCGATCTGAATCGCCGCGCGCGGCAGTTCGGCACCGTGTTTCTGATAAAGCAGCTCCCATTCGGCGTACGAGCCGGCCACGCCCGCATCCACCGAAGCACCCGCTTCAATCACACTGGTGATCCCGAGCTTCAACTGGTCACGAACATTCTGGAGCAGGCTGTCGCGAACGTCGGCCGGCTTATCCTTGGGCACGAGCCGCGTATAGAGATCGTTCCTTTCGCGAATAACTCCATTAGGCTGGCCGTCGGCGCCGCGTTCGATGAGGCCGCGCGCAGGGTCGGGCGTGGCCTTATTGATATCGGCGAGTTGCAGCGCCTTGCTATTGCCAACCGAACTATGGCCGCCGGCTCTCGTCAGCACGACCGGGTTATTCGGCGCGGCCGCATCCAGGTCCCCGCGCAGGGGCTTCCTTTGCTCCGTGAAATGGTATTCATCCCACCCGGCGCCCGTGATCCACTCGCCCGGCCCCAGTTCCTTCGCCTTCTCCGAGACCTGTTGCTTGAGCTGGGACACCGAGGTAGTGTCATTGAGGTCGATGTAGCGGCGCGAGTGACCGCCCAGGTGAATGTGCGTATCGTGGAAGCCCGGAATGACGGTCCGCCCGCGCAGATCGATCGCGCGCGCTCCCGCGTACCGGTTTCGCAATTCGTTTCCGCCCACTGCCAAAATACGGCCGTCCTTGATCGCGATGGCTTCCCGGATCGAAAACGCGTCATCGACTGTGATGATCTTGCCGTTGAAGAGCACCAGGTCTGCCGCTGCAACTTGCGCGTGCAGATCCCACATACTGCCGGCCGAGGCGATGCCGGCCGCGCCCAGGAAGTCGCGTCTTGTAAATGTCATCGGTCCCCTCGGTGTTAGTGTACGTTTCGGGGACAGGCTGCACAACCCCTCATCCGCCGACGCAATAGAATGTGGAGATGACACGACGAGCCAGCCGGTTCTCCGCGCTCGCAATGGCCATGATCGGCGCCGGCAGCCTTGCGGCGCAGATTTCCACTGCCAGCGGCGATTTCACTGTCGAGCCGCCGACCCTGGTCTCTTTGGGCTTTGAGTGGCGCATTACCGGCGACGACAATCGCAACGCTTCGGTCGAGGTCTCCTACCGCAAGAAGGGAGAAGCCGCCTGGAGGCCAGGCCTGCCCTTAATGCGGCTGCAGCGGGAAGAGATCGGCGCCGCGCCCGGCCCGGGCGCCGCCAACGCGGCTGCACGGTACCCGCTTTTTCGATACACGGCCGCGAACATGTTTGCCGGAAGCCTGCTGAATCTCGATCCCGACACGGAATACGAGTGCCGCTTCCAACTGGCCGACCCCGATGGAGTCAGCGGAGCCACCGAAAAACTTGTGACGGCACGCACGCGCAAGGAACCGCAGCCGGCCGAAGGCGGGCATGTCTATCATGTTTACCCGGTCGGATGGAACGGGCCGAAGCAGGAGCCGGCGTTCACCGGCTTGATGGCCGCATACTACATGGGCCTGGCGCACTTCGATTACGAAAATGCTTTTCCGCCTCGCGTTCAACCGGGCGATACGATTCTCGTCCACGCCGGCCTCTACGTCGGCGACCGCTTCCACTATATGAATGGCGCGCCCCGGCCGGGATACCTCGCCATGGGCAACGTGTTCGACGGCACCTACTATCTGACGCAGAGCGGCACTCCCGAAAAACCGATCACCATCAAAGGCGCCGGCGATGGCGAAGTCATCTTTGACGGTGACGGCTGCCAGAACCTGTTCAATCTGATGGGTGGCAATTACCACTATTTCGAAGGCATCACCGTGCGCAACACCAATGTCGCTTTCTTGCTGGGCATTAAAGGCATCGCCGGCTCGAGTGGCTTTACCTTGAAGCATTCGAAGGTGTACGACGTGGGGCGCGCCATCCAGGATGACTGGTCCGGCTCAAAGAATTTCTACATTGCCGAAAACACCCTGATTGGCCGGCACGATTCTAACAAGATGATGGGTTGGATTGGTTCGCCGTGGGACAGGTTCCCCGGTTTTCCCGAGCTGCTGACCTCCGAGTACGCTATCAAAGTCTACGGGCAAGGGCACGTCGTGGCCTACAACCACATCGCCAACTGGCATGACGGCGTCGACGTCGCCACCTACGGTGTTCCTGATGGAGCTCCCAACGATATTCCCGATCGCGTCCCGCTCGCCATCGATTTCTACGGCAACGACATCCTGAACATGGGCGACAACTGTTTCGAGACCGATGGCGGCGCGCGCAACATTCGCGTCTTCCGTAACCGCTGCTTCGATTCGGCTGCGGGTGCGCTGAGCGTGCAGCCGGTTTTCGGCGGCCCGGTCTACTTCTATCAGAACCTGGTCTACAACGCGCCCACCGGCTCGCTGAAGTATATCGAAGGATCTTCTGGAATTCTCACTTACAACAACACGATTATCGGGGAAGGCCGGTCCGGGCCGGCCTCGAACCAGCATTTTCGAAACAACCTGATTCTGGCGCAAGGCGCCTTTGACCCGGTCTTCGCGGTCACCACGTATACGAACTACTCGAGCTCCGACTATAACGGCTTTCGTCCGAACCCGAACACGGCTGATTCGTTCGAGTGGAACTCGCCTCCCTTCGGAACGGCCGTGGCCTTCGAGGCGACGCCCACTGCCCGCCGCTATGGCACGCTGCGCGACTTCCGCGAAGCCACCGGACAGGAACAACACAGCGTGCTGGTCGATTACGACGTCTTCACGCGCGCATCGAAGCCCGATCCGGCCGATCCACAGCGCGTGTATACACCGGACGGCCTCGATTTCACTCTGCGGGCCGGCTCGGCCGCCATCGATGCCGGCGTTGTGCTTCCGACCATCACTGACGGATTTACCGGAAAAGCCCCTGACCTCGGAGCCTTCGAGTTCGGCAAGCCGCCGTACCATTACGGCCCGCGGTAGGCGCTTTTTGCCTAACCAACTCCCGCCGCCGGCGTCAAATTCTCACGGAACGAATTGGAGGCGGTGTGCTGGCTGATTTGCGGGAAGGTCTGAGGCAGCTCCGGAAAGCCCCTGGAGTCACCGCGACCGCAGTCGTCACGCTCGCTCTCGGCATCGGCGCGACCACCGCCATCTTCACCCTGGTCCACCAGGTGATGCTGAAGTCGCTCCCTGTGACAAAGCCCGAGGAGCTGTGGAAGATTGGCGACAAGAATCGCTGCTGCAATTGGGGCGGATATACTCAGGGTGACGACGGCGCGTTTTCGCTTTTCTCTTGGGAAGCTTACCGCCACTTTCGCGCCAACACTCCTGAGTTCACCGATCTGGCGGCGCTGCAGGCCGGCAATGCCCCGCTCGGCGTGCGCCGGGAAGGTTCTCGCGCTCAGGCCGATACGCGTAACGGTCAGTACGTTTCCGGCAATTTCTTCCGCACCTTTGGCCTTCAGCCCTGGATCGGCCGGCTCATGACCGATGCGGACGACCGGGAAGGCGCGCCCTCCGTCGCCGTCATGAACTACCGCATCTGGAGTCAAAAGTACGGCTCTGATCCTTCTGTGGTCGGCGCTTCCTACCAGATCAACGGCCATCCGTTCACGGTAATCGGGGTGACGCCGCCGGGATTCTATGGCGCGAAGCTGGCGGGCTGGGGAATGCCCGATATCTGGCTGCCGTTGACCGCGGAGCTGCTGATTGACGGCGAAACCTCGCGGTTGAAGCGTCCGAACGGCAACTTCCTCGATCTGATCGGAAGAGTCCGGCCAGGAGTGAACCCGCGGTCGCTCGAAGCCAAACTGAAAGTGGAACTGCAGAGCTGGCTCGCGAGCCATGTGCCCGATATGGAGCCGCGCGAGAAACAACTCTGGCGCCAGCAGACCCTGCACCTGGTTCCCGGCGGCGCTGGCGTCGCGGCCATGCGCGATCAATATCAGGATGGTCTGAAGCTCCTGCTGCTGGCCGCGGCATCGGTGTTGCTGCTGGCCTGCGCCAACCTGGCCAACCTGATGCTCGCGCGCGGCCTCAAGGATCGCGCGCAAACCTCGATTCGTGTCGCGCTCGGCGCTTCGCGAAGCCGCCTCGTGCGCAAGGTGCTGATCGAGTCTACGCTGCTGGCGCTGATCGGCGGAGTGATGGGAATTGGCGTCGCGTATGCCGGAACCCGCCTCATCGTGTACCTCGCCTTCCGCATCGGCGGTCCCAACAATTATGTGCCCATCGATGCCGCGCCTTCCTGGCCGGTCCTGCTGTTCACGCTGGGAATCTCGGTCTTGACCGGAATCGCCTTCGGCATCGTCCCCGCCTGGATGACTTCGCAAACCGATCCGGCCGACGCGCTCCGCGGCGCGGGCCGCGCGGTGGGCGCCGGGCGTGGGTGGACCCAGAAGTCGCTCGTCGTTACCCAGATCGCCGTTTCCCTCGTTTTGCTGTCCGCGGCGGCACTGCTCAGCCGCAGCCTGCGCAACCTGCAGCACCAGAACTTTGGATTCGAGACCCAGGCGCGCTATATCGCCTGGATCAATCCCATGCTCGGCAACTACAAACCCGAGCAGATGGAGCCGATGTTCCGTCAAATCGACGACAGCCTCCTCCAGATTCCCGGCATGCAGAGGGTGGCGCCAGCGCTTTATGCGCCTATGACGGGCGATAGCTGGAACGAGGGAATTCGCATCGAGGGCCGCCCCGAGCCCGGTCCGCGCGAAGATACCGGTGCCGGCTGGGCCCGCGTGATGCCCGGCTTCTTCGAGACCATCGGCGCGAAAATCATGTTGGGCCGCCCGATCACCGACCAGGACACCGCCGCGACGCGCAAGGTCGCCGTTATCAACCAGGCCTTCGCCCGGCGCTTCTTCAAAGAGCAGAACCCCATCGGCCAACACTTCGGCATTGACCGCGTGAAATATTCCGGCACGTTTGAAATCATCGGCGTCGCCAACGACATTCGGTACATGACCTACGAATACAAGAAACCGGTGCGGCCCATGTTTTGGGTTCCGGAAGCGCAAACTGTGCCGTACGACGATCCGGCCTTTCGCAGCGGCGAGATCTGGTCGCACTATCTCTACAACATAGTGCTGTGGGCCCCGGGCAACCCGCCCGATCTGGAACAGCGGGTGCGCAAGACCTTGGCCGGTGTTGACCAGAATCTGGTCCTCTATGGAGTCGATCCCTACGCAAAGGTCCTCGACGGCGATTTTCAGCGCGAAAACATGATCGCGACGCTGACCACGCTCTTCGGTGTACTGGGCCTGGTGCTGGCGGCCGTCGGCTTATACGGGGTGCTGGCCTATATGGTGGAGCGCCGCACGGGCGAAATCGGCGTACGGATGGCACTCGGCGCCGATCGCGGCCGCGTCATCCGCATGGTGCTCGCCAGCGCCGGCTGGCAGATCGGTGTCGGCCTCGCCATTGGCATCTCCGCCTCGCTGGCAACCAGCAAACTGATGACGACGCAGCTCTTCGGCGTGCAGCCGCGCGACCCCGTCATGCTGACGCTCGCAACGTTGGTGCTCACCCTCGCCGCCCTATTCGCGTCCGCGCTCCCCGCCTGGCGTGCCGCCGGTGTCGAGCCCATGGCCGCGCTCCGGATCGAGTAGACCCCGTTCCCGGGCCGGTTACCAGGACGCCTGCGCCACCAGCGCGGTCCACCCCGCACGTGTCTTCGAGCCGGCGGGCCACATCCCGAGATGTTGATATGCCTTTCGGACTTCGGATTCGAGCGACCCCGGAATACCGGAGAGAATCAGCCGGTCGCCTCTCCCGACACGGCGCACCAGCATCGGCGCCATCTCGACGAGCGGGGCCGCCAGCACGTTCGCCACCACCAACGGCCAGTTACCATCCACGGCGCCGGGCCCGCCGTGCACGAGTTCCAGCCGGTCCGCGAGGTGATTCCGGCGCGCATTCTCCTCCGCGGCTGCCAGCGCCTCGGCGTCGAGATCCAGTCCCACGGCGCGCGGAACGCCCAGCGTTAGCGCCGTCAATGCCAGGATGCCCGACCCCGTACCTACATCGAGCATCGCGTCAATTCGCTCGCTACTCAGAATCTCTTCCAGAGCTTCGAGGCACAGCGCAGTCGTCGGATGATGTCCGGTTCCGAAGGCGGGTGAATCGATCAAGCGTAGTGCGTCCGGAGGAGCGGCCGCTTCCGGCGGTGCGATCGTCACACTCCCGATGCGAACGGCTCGCGGGCTCACCAGCCACACCGACCCGTTATCCCTCGGGGCCGCCGCCGAAACCGTCACGCGGGCGCCACTCAACGCACTGGTCACCGCGTCGGGTGTCACGCCATCCGGCAGAATGGCCGCTAGCCCTCCGCTCACCGGCTCGATATCGAGCGCTTCCCACTGCACCAGAAGATCCAGCGCATCGGGAGGGGGACTCAAGATGTCGATCCGATAGGGCATCCCGCAGAGTAACGCAACCCCGCGCCTCCCGCCACCTTCGCGTGACCCCTTTCTGCACTCCATCTCCGCACTGTTGCGCGATTCGCTCGGCTCCGCGACGGCGCCCCAGAAGCCTCCCGCCGGCCTGCTTCTATTAGTAAAATGTGTCCTGCCCCCAAGGCAGGTGACGTTCCGCATGAATTTACCCTTGCGGCCCGAGGTGGAGGCGGCTTTCGCGGCAGCGCTCGAGCTTCCGGCGTCCGAGCAGAGTGTGTTCCTCGCGCGCGAATTCCCGCACGATCCGAACCTTCGTCGCGAAGTCGAAGAGCTTCTGAGTGCGTTCCGGGCTGCGGGAAGCTTCCTGGATCCGGTCGCGAAAGCTCCGTCTCTCAGCAGCGGCGCCGCTCCGCTCCCAGCCGCCATCGGTCCTTACCGGATTCACCGGCTGCTCGGGGAAGGCGCCATGGGCGCCGTCTACGAAGCCACTCAGGAACACCCCCGTCGCGCTGTCGCGCTGAAGGTGATCAAACCGGGTCTCGCCGGCTCTGAGTTGCTCCGGCGTTTCGAACTCGAGTCGCTCGCGCTCGGCCGCTTGCAACACTCCGGTATCGCACAAATCTATGAGGCCGGCTCCGCCGACAGCGGAAGCGGGCCTCAACCCTATTTCGCCATGGAGTTGATCCGCGGTGAATCGCTGCTCGTCTACGCCGCTGCGCGGCAGTTGCCCATACGCCAACGGCTGGAAATCATGGCTAAGGTGTGCGCCGCCGTCCATCATGCGCATCAGCGCGGCATCATCCATCGCGATCTCAAGCCCGGCAATATCCTCGTCGATGAAAGCGGCCAGCCGAAAATCCTCGATTTCGGCGTGGCGCGACTAACCGACGCCGATGCGCTCGCGACGCGCCGGACCGATTTGGGACATCTGGTCGGCACGCTGGCTTACATGAGTCCCGAGCAGGTTCTCGCCGATCCCCTCGAGTTGGACACGCGCACGGACGTCTACTCGCTCGGTGTGATCTTATTTGAGCTCTTGAGTGGCCGCCTTCCGTATTCCATCCCAAGGCACCTGCCCCAGGCTGTGCAAGCCATACGCGAGCAGGAGCCCGCGCTGCTCGGCTCCCTCGATCGCGCCTGCCGCGGCGATATCGAGACCATTGCCGCCAAGGCTCTGGAGAAGGACAAGACGCGCCGATACGGCTCGGCAGCGGATTTGGCCGCCGACATTCATCGTTACCTGAACTACGAACCGATTCTCGCGCGACCCGGCAATCCCTGGTATCGGGCCTTCAAGTTCCTGCGGCGCTATCGACTACCCGTCGCCGCTGCCGCCCTGCTGTTCGCCGGCCTCTCCGCCGGCCTGTACGTGGCCAATCGCGAGCGGGTTGCCGCGGAGCGCCGTTTTGCTCAGCTCCAGCAGCTCTCGCGGAATATCATCGACCTGGATAAAGCAATCCGTGACTTGCCCGGATCCACCGAGGCGCGCCAGCGGCTGGTTTCCGTCTCGATCAAGTACCTCGAGGGTCTGGCCGCCGACGCGCGCGCCAACCTCGATCTGGCGCAGGAATTGGGCGAGGGCTATTGGCGGATCGCCCGCATTCAGGGAGTTCCCCTCGAACTGAACATCGGGCAGTCCGCGCAGGCCGATGCCAGCCTGAAGAAAGCGGGCGCTTTCATTGACAGGGTGCTGGCCTCCCGTCCCGCGGATCGAAACGCTTTGCTCCGCTCGGCTGTGATCGCCCACGATCGCATGATTCTCGCTCAGGAAGAACACCGCCGGGCGGATGCTCTTGTTGACTCCGCCAAGGCGGCCACGGGCCTCGACGCCTTTCTCGCTACTGGCAATCTTTCAGAGGCAGAGCGCCGCGAAGTCGCGACCGCCTATGGCAATCTCGCCCTCGCTCACGTCAATCTCCACCTGTATGCGCAGGCGATTCCCTTAGCGCACAAGGCCATCGAGGTCGCGCGGCCGAGCCCCACTGCCAATCTGATGCTCACCGGCTCGTACAGCCTGCTCGCCAATGCGCTTCGCTATCAGGGTGATCTGGACGGCGCCCTGCAAGCGATCCGGGAAGCCCGCCGGTTCAGCGAGAACGCGTTGTACCCGACCGAGACGGCCCGCATGGTCAACCTCTACGGCACGTTCCTTCGCGAAGGTTTGATCCTTGGCGAGGATGGCGCCCCGAACCTTGGCAGGCCGGAGGAAGCGGTCGACCCGCTCCAAAGAGCCTTCGACATGGTCGAGGCCGCCGCGCGCCGCGACCCGGTAGATTCCACCAGCCGCAGCCGCGTTGGCAACGCCGGCCTGTTCCTCGGCAATATCCTGCGTCACACCGATCCGCCGCGAGCGCTCGCCGTCTACGACCTCGCAATCCGCCGCCTTGCCGAGATTCCAAATCGGCTCATTGCGCGGCGGGATCGATCTCTTGTCCTCGCGAACTCGTCATATGCGCTGCGCAGTCTTCATCAGCCTCGGGAAGCCAAACAGCGCATCGAGGCGGCGCTTGCGATCCTTCGCGACACCAACGATTACCCCGCCTCCCGCATTCCGATTGATAGCGAAGCCTTCATTGCTGTCCGCGCCGAGTTGAACTACGAAGCTGAATTCGAGGATGTGCAGCGTGCGTTGGCGACTGGCCGCCTACTGCTGGACAGCGTGATGGCTGCCCAACCGGACGTTCTCAATGACTTACGCGATGCGCCCAAGCTTTCAGGCCTCTATGAGGATCTGGCAGCGGTCTACCGGCGTGCCGGCGACGCTCGGAATGCCGAAGATCTGCAAACCAAACGTCTCGAGCTCTGGCGGCACTGGGATCGCAAGCTGCCCCACAACCCCTTTGTCCTCCGCCAGCTTGCCGCCGCGCGCTAATGCCCCCGCATCTGCTCGTATAGCCACGCCTTGGCCACGCTCCACTCTCGTTTTACTGTGGATGGCGAGGTTCGCATCACCTCTGCCGTTTCTTCCACCGAGAGCCCACCGAAAAACCGCATCTCCACCACGCGCAGTTTTTGCGGATCCGCCCGTCCCAATTTTTCGAGCGCTTCGTCCAGCGCCACCAGGTCCAGGTCCGATCGCACGGGCACGGTGAGCGCCGCTTCGAGAGGCGCTGCCGCGTGCTCCCGCTTTGCCGCCATTTGCCGCCTTGCGTGATCTACCAGGATGTGACGGATCACTCGCGACGCCACCGCAAAGAAATGTTGTCGATTTTGCACGTCGGGTTCCGCCGAGCCTGCCAGTCGCAGGTACGCTTCATGAACGATCGCCGTGCTGGTCAACGAGGGCTGTGATTCCTGCTGAAGGTAATACGCTGCCAGCCGCTTCAGCTCCTCGTAAACGATCGGAATAAGCTGGTCGAGAGCGCCTTGATCCCCGCTACTCCAACGGCGCAGTAATACTGTGACCTCACCCATTTGGATTTAGGATAGCGCCGCCGTCTCAAGGTAATTGAGCTTCTGGAAGCAAAAAAAGCGTGAGCCCATCGGGACAAACCTTGCGCTGTCTGTTTCAGGAGGTGCGTCGGCGCCAAGACGTCTGACGACGGCCATCTAGCCTTCCGACAACGAAAAGCGAGGGAGCAATTATGGAACGCAGAATCATCCTGGCCTCGGCCGTGCTTGCTGGGGCTGGCTTATTGATCACCGGAACCGTGCGCACCGTCCGAGCGAATCATTCCGACGACGAAAAGTACTTGTTCGTCTGGGCCGGCGACCAGGCGCGCGCCAATCCCGATTTCTTGAGTGTCATCAATTTCGACGAGCATGCCCCCGGTTACGGCCAAGTCATTACCACAGTTCCTCTGCCAGGCCCGGGCGCGAATGGCAACGAGCCGCATCACGTCGGAATTTCCGCTGATGGAAAAACTCTAGCCGGCGGCGGCCTGCTCAGCGTTTTGAAAGGGCAGAAGGAAGTCTTCTTCTTCGATATCGCCAATCCGCTCGCGCCGAAATTTCTCTCCTCCGCCGATCCGCCATTGTCTTCAGTGACCGATGACTTCTATCCTCTCCCCAGCGGCGGATTCCTGGTCACTATGATGGGAGGCCCGCTCGGGCATGCCCCGGGCCGCGTCGCGGAGTTCGATGCCAACCTCCACCTCGTCAAGGAATGGCCCGACTCTGCGCCGCAGGACGGGTTCAATCCCCACGGCATTGCCGTTCGCCCCGAGCTGAACCTCATGCTCACCAGCGACTTCATATGCCCCTCGACCACGCTCGACATCATCCCCGGCGGCCTCGATCTTCGCGGCGGCATCCGTGTCTGGAATTTGGCCCGCCGCGAGATTGTGCGCTCCATCGAGATCCCGCACGCCGGCGGCACCATCGACGTCCGCTTGATTCCAGGCGACCGGCATGCCCGCGGCTACACCGCCGGCATGCTCGACGACACTCTCTATCTCATCGATCCGCACGCAGGAACCGCCACTCCGATCTTCGATTTCACGTCGATCGCCAAGGGTGGCTGGCCGCAGTTGATGCGCATGACCAACGACGGCCGCCGCCTGTTCATTACTATGAATCAAGCCGGCAAAGTGGTCATGTTCGATACTTCCGAGCCCGCCGAACCCAAAGTGCTTGACGTGCTCGACCTCGGTCCGGCTTCCGGCCCGCACTATCTCCGTCTCACGCAAGACGAAGAGCGCCTGGTCGTCTCCGACTATTTCCTGAATGAAGACGCCTTCGGCAAGGTGCACGCCGAAGGCGACCATAAGGTCCACGCCGTACGCGTGAACCGCCACCACATGCAACTGGACCCGCGGTTCCAGCTCGATTTTAACCGCGTGTTCCCAACCGGACCCGCGCGCCCGCACGGCTTGGCGTTCAAGTAGGAATACGCCCGCGGTTCTATCGGAATTCTGACCCCCGGGACGGTCAAACTGAATCAATGAATTCGGCGGTGTGCGGTGAATCCGTCGCGATTGCCGGCGAGATCATCCACTCGTATCGCTCTCCGTAACAGCTTCGTCATGCTGTACGAATTCTGACGTTTTTCGGCAAACTCTTGCTTGACATCCCGGGTGGTCCAACCCAATACTAATCTCAACCTCTTGAACAGCCCCAGGAGTTTTTCGGAACCTCGTGGTTCCCGTTTCACCCATGCAGAGAGTTTTTTGAGGCGCTGCGGTAGTGTCTCCAGGCGACCAAGCTCCAGTTTCTCGGTGTGCTTCTCACTATTTGGTTGGGTTTCAGCCAAGGCGAGGTTTCAGATGAAAAGTGTCGATTGGTTTAGCGTCAGACAAGTTCGAGAGAATCCTGGCCTGGCCAACCCGGATGGCTGGTTCCAGGTTTGGATGGCCCTGAGCGATGATAGTCTGAAGCAACGCCTGCGCCATTACTATTGGCTTTCGACCAATGCCCCCAACATTTACAAGACGGAGTTCGGACTGCTGGTAGCGGAGGCGGAGCGCCGCGGCAAGCCGGAGATCGTGGAAGAGGCCAAGGTGTGGGTAACAAGATATGGTGCCCCGCCTCCTGCTGATTGACCTTCCCGGTCAAGTCCGCGCGATACGCCTCAGATGTTTTTGTCCCAGATCCCGGTAAAACCGTAGCGCGGTGACCACATCATTGAAGGTGAGCGTGGCCATATTGCCAGCAAATCTCGCACAGAGGCGTCATCGGCACGGATCCCGCCGTAGACCCCAAGAACAAT
>Ga0126371_10000520_pt1 | contig 31856 bp, 18 predicted proteins | sample PanSoiMetaPlot_4_FD_110145 | JGI IMG/M metagenome (GOLD analysis project Ga0126371, IMG submission 110145) | Tropical forest soil microbial communities from Panama - MetaG Plot_4 | ecosystem: Environmental > Terrestrial > Soil > Tropical forest > Bulk soil | place: Panama | collected 2016-02-17 | reverse complement strand
TTGGCGGGGTCGGTGGGGTTGGTGGGGTCGGTGGAGTTGGTGGGGTTGGTGGAGTTGGTGGGGTTGGCGGGGCTGGTGGCGTTGGCGGGGCTGGTGGGGTTGGTGGGGTTGGCGGGGTTGGTGGCGTTGGCGGGGGTAATCGCGTGTCCACTTTGCCGAGTGGGGGCGGCAACAAGTGGCAACATAATCCCGAGCATCGTGCTGGGGCTCCCTACAAGGACCGGGCAACCGCAGATCGGTTCGGCGGAACCACGCGTGGCGATTCTCTCGCCAAGCGCCAGGCGAGCGCCCGGCAACAAATTGGCAGGCAAGGTGGCAACCTAGCCAGTACCCGCGGAGGGGCTGGCGTAAGCAATCGGGGCGGAGCCAGCGTAGGCAATCGGGCCGGAGCCGGCGTAAGCAACCGGGCAAGTGGAGGCGGAGCTGATCGAATTGGAAGTCGTGACCTCTCGCGCAGCGGCGGCGGCAACCGCGATGCCTTCGGCGGCGGTTCGCGTGGATATAGCGGATCAAGCGCTCGCGGCAGCAGCAGCCGCGGCGCCTCCAGTTTTGGGTCTCGAGGCGGAGGAGGCTTTAGCCGTGGCGGCGGAGGCGGTGGACGCCGCAGGTAGATGGCTGAACGGAGCGGAAATCAGAGGAGTGCGACATGACATCGACTTCTGCCAATGTAATTCTCAGCACAGTTCTTCCGATCCTCAGCACGTTGCTGGGAGTTCTCCCGTGCACATCCGCTCGATCGGTTGCGGAGCAGTCCCCAACGAAAAAAGCTCCAGCCACAGCTGTGGCACCGCCTACAAGCATCACCACCTTTGATACTCCACAACAGGCTACCGATGCGCTGGTCGAAGCGGCCGAGAAGTTCGACGTGGTCGCCCTCAGCCACTTGTTTGGCCCCGGCGGGGAAGGCATCATCTTCAGTGGTGAATTCGCTCAGGACCGGCAGCATGCTGCCGATTTCGCAGCAGAAGCCCGCGAGAAGAAAACCGTCTCCGTCGATCCCAAGGCCGGGAACCGTGCATTCGTGCTGGTAGGCAACGAGGATTGGCCATTTCCTGTGCCCATCGTCAAGAGGGGAACCAAGTGGTTCTTTGACGGCAAAGCTGGCCTTCGGGAGCTCCTCTACCGCCGCATTGGCGCGAATGAATTGGACGCCATTCAAGTCTGTGAAGGCTACGTGGAAGCCCAGTACGATTACGCCTTCCAGACGCGCGAGGGCTTCGATGTGAACCAATATGCCCAGCGCATCATTAGTTCACCCGGCAAACAGGATGGCTTGGCGTGGCAGAATGCCGACGGCACGTGGGGAGGGCCGGTGGGCGAAAAAATTGCGCGTGCGATCGAACAAGGCTACACCAGCGGCTCCGAACCGTATCACGGCTATTTCTTCAAAATTCTGAAGGGGCAAGGACCTGCCGCACCGCTCGGGGAAATGGACTACGTCATAAAGGACGTAATGATCGGAGGCTTTGCCCTGGTTGCAGCGCCGGCGGAGTACAGCGTGACGGGGATACACACGTTCATCGTGAGTCAGGACGGGGTGGTCTACGAAAAAGATTTTGGTTCCACAACGCTCGATGAATTCAAGAAGATGGAGCTTTTCAATCCCGATAAGTCCTGGACCCCGGTTGAGGGCGACGAGTAGAAATGGCGCAACCCTATCCTTCCTGTTCTACATCCTTCAAACCCTTTTGAAGTGTTGCCTACACATCCGAAGAGTATCAACCTAATTTAGTTGTGCAACAGAAAGCTGCCCGCGAAGAATCCGCGGGCAGCAGTTGTCTGACTCGGTAATCCTGGAGGTCCGCTACGGAGTAGCAAACCCAACCAGGTTTCCAGTCTGTGGGCTACTGTTTCCTGTGTCAGTGAACGAGATCGTCCCATTTCGGTTGGTGCCGCGCGCTGAGCCTACGTTGGTAAACCGAACTTGGACGGTGCAAGATCCACCAGGTTGTAAAGTGGCGCCCGTACAATTGTCTGCACCGGCCACCACGTTGAAGAAGTAAGTCAGTATGGACCCACCAGAGACTGCAACGTTGCTGACAGCAACTTGCGAACCTCCAGCGGCTGCCGTGTTCGTTAACGTAACGGTCCCCGTACCGGTGAAGTTCAGTATTCCACTCGGTAGTGTGATCGTCAGTGGATTCGGCGAGATCGACATGGTCGCCCGTGCCGAGACGCCGGTTCCAGTCAACGTAACTGGCGTCGGAGTCACCGTGGCCCCGGTGTAAGCCACGGTCAGGGTTCGAGTAAAGCTCGTCGCCGTGGCTGGGGCGAAGGCCACTTTGATCGTGCACGACGCACCGACCGCGAGCGTCGCACCGCAATTGGGAGCACCGGCCGGGAACGATCCGGTCGTCACTCTCGAGAACGGCTGCGGAGTTCCTCCGCCGAACGTGAACGTGCCACCCGAGAGCGCCACGCCACCAGTATTCGTGACGGTCAGGTTTTGCGTTGCGCTTGTTGTCCCGGCTGCCCAATTGCCAAACGCAGTTGAACCAGTGACCGTGGCTGTCGGAAGACTGCCGCCGCAAACCAAGCCGGCTGCGATGTCGACAGCGCCCACGTCAACGCAAGGATTGGTCGTTGTCTTGCGTGGGTTGCCGAAGTAATCGCTCGTCGGCGCCAACGCGTACGTTGCTGCGGTGGATCCGATGTAGTCGATTGCCGGTGAACCCGTCGCCAACCCGTAGTTACCCAGTGCCGTACCACTTACTGGATGCGTCAGAGCGAGCGGACCCCAACTCATGTTGATCCAATTGTTGCCTTCATCCACGGTCGCAGCGGGCGTCAGGTTGAATATCGGCACCGGAACATTGCTTTCGTTCGTTCCTGGTGGCACCTGGTATCCGGCAGAACCCAACTCCGGTGGGACTCGCGAACCGTTGCAGTACTGGCTGATGACAGTCGGGTTTGATCCCGAGTTGTGCAGAGTCGACGAGTAGTCGCTGGCGTCGGTCAGTACAGAGTATGGGGGGGAGAGCGTCACACCCAAAGCATGGTTGTTTGGCGCCGTGTCACCGCGTACGCCAATTTCCCAGTAACTGGCCGCGGTGCAAGCACCGGTACCACCGGTGATGATCGAGCCTTGGCCGTTTCCAGTGGATCCGCCCGCTTGCGGCTGGCTCGGGGCTGCCGCGTTGGTGAACGAGTTGAACAGCGCGACTACGTTTTGCTGGTTTTGGTTTTGCGCAGCCGATCCGAGACCGGTAACGCCGATGTAGTACGAACGATTCTGCCAGAAGACGTCGTTATAGAGCAGTGGGTACGACACCGTGCGGCAAGATCCGTTCGTTAAGTTGCCTTGCGAGTGACCCTCCGGACAAACAATTACTGCAGGCAACGAAGCGAGCAACTCCGCGCTGTGAGGGGCCACGGATATGCCCGATGGTTGCGGGACCGATCGGTTGCAAGCACCGTTGCAGGTTGGATTCTGCGGACGAGGAGCGCTCGCCAGCGGAGCAAAGAACGCATCGAAGAGCACGCCAGAGGATGCCGTCGAGTCGTTTGATATAACCGTATTGTTGACGAAGTTCACCGCAAGAGCATCTTGTAAGGAGACGCCCGCCCCGTCCCAACCGGCGACGTTGTTGGCGATGATGTTGTTCGTGACCGTGGCCGTGTACCAACGCGATGGATGACCGTTGCGTCCGGTCGTGGCGCGACCATCTGGGAAGAACCCAACTTCAGTTCCGTTGATACCCTGGAGGCGAAGACCGCCACCGGCCCCGCTGTCAGCCGCGTTGCCCAGAATCAGATTGGCATCGATCACCAGGCCTGGACCGGTTCCATCACTGACTCCGCCAGCGCTCAGCGCACAATCCTGGTCAGGCTCACCCGGGCAAGTTGGATCACTATCCGGAGCGCTCATGATCAGAAGGCCGCCGCCGTTAGTTGGCACGGTCGGGTTGGTGCTTTCGTTGAAGAGGATCGCGTTGTGCTGGATCTTGCCATTCCAGACATAGCCCAGCTGTGCAACGCCACCTCCATCGCCCGTGCTGAGGTTTCCGCAAATCCAGTTATTGTTGAAGCTGTAGTCATCCGCGCCGGTGCAGAACGAAACACCACCTGCGCCGGCTGGCGTGGCCGAGAACAGTTCGTCACCTTCTGAAGAGTTCACGGTCACAGCGTTATTGTGGACGTTCACGAAACGGTTGAAGCAGTACGGCAGCTGCGTATTCGTCGGAAGGCCATTCTGACTCTGGCAGGAGCCGGGGGCCGCAATGTCGGATCCGACGAGATATGCATCGGGATGTTCGCCTTGTCCGATCTGGATACCACCCGAGAGTGTTCCCTGGTTGTTGTGGATTCGGTTGTTGGCGATCTCTAGGTTGTGCGCCCAGCCGTGAACAAAGATGCCGCCACCGCCCTGCGAGCTATTGGTGATGGACAGGCCATCGATCAACGCTGGATTGCAATTGAAGTTACTCGTCAACGTATTGCAGTTGAAGCCGTTCGCGTTGTTGCCGGTGAGCAGCGTTGTGCCATCCGGGAACGTATCAGCCCCGAACGGGTTCGAGTTGTTGGGGAAGCGCACGCCCTTCGAGAGCACGGTGATGGCAGCGCCTTCGTAAGCTCCCATCAGCGTCGGTTCCTGCAGCTGCTCGGCGAGGTTGCCGTTCAGGGTTGCATCCCAACCCACGGTCGCTTCGAGCGGAAGGCGATCCACCTGAGGATTGGTTGCTGTGCCGTTGAAGCCGGTCCAGGTCGCTCCGGCGCAGCTGCGATTCCATCCGCTCGGAGTGCCGCTTTCGCCAAGGCCGAACAAGCAGACAATTCGCTTGCGCCACGGATCGAGCTTCCCAGCCGGATGAGGATCGCCATTAATGATCGTCGATGCTGCACCGACTCCCTGCAGGCGAACGGGTTTCCACATGACAAGCAGTTCGCTGTAGGTGCCCGCGCCTACGATGATCAGATCCCCAGGAGTCGCTTTATCGATGGCAGCCTGGATGGATTGATTCGCGATGACGTGGGTTGGCGCCTTGCCGGCGATCGTGACAGTCACTGCATCAACGGACCTCTTACCGTTACCCGCAGTAATCGAGAGTTCTCCGCAGCGGGCAGAGGCGCCCAGGGACGACGGCGTCGTCCGCTGAGCGATCTTGCAGCTCGACTGAGCAGAGGTCAGACTCGGCACCGTAACTCTGATCAGTTGATCGGACCAGAAAGTGACTGGAGCGTTGACACCACCGATCGTGACGAATCCAGTTCCCTGCGTGGTACCAAACCCGTAGTGTCTGGTGACTGTTTTCTGGTTGTAGGGAGCCGTGGAGACGTTCGGTCCCGAGTAGCCGTAGTTGTTCACTTGCTGGTCTCCCAACGCTGTAATCGTTAGGGTGTGTCCAGCGGCGCTTACCCATGGACCCTCGCCATCGCCATCGACGCGGCTGACTGCGGGAGTGGCATTCGCATAGTTGCAGTCGGGATGGTTGTAGCCTTCCGCGAACGCAGTTGTCGGAATGACGGGCGTGTCGAAGTAGCCGGTCTGACCAGGCATGAACGGCAGCTCGTAGCAGAACTGGCTATAGCTGTCCTGATAGAGTGCATCGGGAGCGACAGCGCTGCCCCGATCGTTCATGCACATCACCATCATGGCGGGTACGTAACCACTCGGGTCCGGTGGGTTCACGCCGAAGGTCGAGAAGTTCAGTCCGTCATAGATTCCCCACTGATCGGAGTAAACGCGGGATACTTCATTTCCGGCCCAGTCCTTCACCGAAACGGGCAGGTTCGCCGGCGAGAACTTCTCTCCGAAGTGCGGTGAGAATGGATCAAATTCAGAGGTAAAGTCGTCGGTGATAATGCCGGTGTAGTGACCGGCGACGTGAGTCGAGGTGAAGACGTAGAACTTTGCCAGCACAGTCATCTGATCATCGAGTACCACTTCCTTGCGGTCGCAGAGATTGCGAGTTGCACCTGCGAACGGAGCGTTCTGCCCCGCCTGCGGGAAGAGGCTGTTGAAGTCAGGAACGACGCGTGATAGCCCCACGCATGGCCAGAAGGTTTCCACGCTACCGGTGTCACCCTCGTGACGAGGTTGAGCACCCAGATCCGTAGTTGGATTCAGGGGATTATTCACATTGTACGTGGCAGAAACTGCCGCTTGGTCCGGCATGATGAAGATATTCCCGAGTCCGCCGAACTGTTGGGTTACCGGGGCGATATAAACATCACCCAGTAGGATGTTCTTGTCTTCTTCCTTTACCAACTCGTAACCGGGAGGTACGACGATTTCAACGACGTACTTGCCTGTCGGCAACATCGGATTGCCGTCGAACGGATTGGCGGAGCAGATCGTGCAGTTGCTTCCGGCAACTGCTCCTGGCATTCCGTTCGTCGAGCCGCTACCCGTTGGTGCGCCGGTCTGAGGATTGCGACCGATGATGCTTGGGAACTGATACATACCGTCGTAAGGCGCCGGCTGTAACTGAGCCCAGTTGTGCATTCCGTCGTAGCACTTATACTGCGAGTTATTTGGCAGTGGTGTGACTGGAGCGCCACCGTGTTGCGAGTTATATAGGTCGAGATAACTCGGCTGGTTAAAGAGAGTGAAGAAGAACGGGTCCGAGATTCCTTGGCCAGGGCAATTCATATTCGGAATCCCGTCCGAACGGAAGCCCTGCGCCCAATCATCCCAGCTAGTCGTTGTCGTTGTGTCGACCAGGGTGAGGCTCTTGCTGCCGTCAGGACCTGTGCCTTCCTTGTACAGATTGATCGTGATGTGTGGCACGCCGGGCTCCCAGCTGAGTTGCAGCAGGAGTGCTGGATCATCGAATGGCCGTGTCGAGGCGTATATCACATGACCGCGTATGCCGCCGTTTTCGCCTGCTTCAAACGGCTTCTTTCCGAATTCGACGAATTGGTTTTGTCCGGCGAAGCCTTGCCACCCGTAGGAAGTGACATAAGGCGGATCGATACGGCCTGTCGATCCTCCGGTGAAGCCATCGTTAGTTCCGCAGTCCGCCGTGACGCAATACTTTGATCCAGGGAACCGCAGGTTGTTAGGAAGGGGAAAGTCCTCTTTCGTGCGAGCTAGCAAGTTGCCAATCGTCGATGTGCCGCAGGCTGGGTAGCCGGTGATACCGCAGGACGGCGACCCGTCGACCGGACCACCCGCGTCGTTCACCACGTGAATGCCGGTGTTCTTATAACGGGTTGAGTCGGTTTCGAGAACGTACCAGTTGAACAGCGGGAAGATCTCGTTGAATCCCGCAAAACCCTGCAGATCGGTGCTGTTGAAGTTGGAGAAGCTGCCGTCCCGGAAGCGAATGTTCGTCGGAACCAAGCTAAGCCCGGGTTCGTCGTCTTGCGAGACCCCGTCGCCGTTCTTGTCGAAGAATGTCCGGGTATAGAGGTTCTGCTTCCATGCGTGAACGGCAACGTCTCCCATGGCGAGTGTCGAACCAGTACCGACTCGCACCGGAGTGGAGATGCCATCTACGATCTGATCATTCCACTGATCGAAGACAGTGATCTTCCAATCGCCGTTCGGAATTCCGGAGAAGGTGAAGTTTCCGTCATCGTCGCACTTGACGAAGTCGAATTCGGCCCCATCCGGGCTGCCCAGACTCACGTAGCATTGTGTGTAAGAGAAGGTGTCGCGCGAGCCGCTGCTATAAAGCCTCTCGTCGGGAGTGCGGCTCATATGCACACCGGTGACTTTTCCGGTGATGCTGCTGTTGCAGGTTCCGCCGCCAGCGATCACCGCGGAACACACATCAGCCTTGCGCGCAGTGATGATATTAGGCTCTGCGAAACCGATCGCAACGTGATAACCCGCGGGACCAAACTCCTGGAAGTAGCTCGGCTCGCTGACTTTCACGAATGCATCATGAGCCTTACCACCGTCGAGGGTATTGGTCTGGAGCCATTGCTCACCATGCCCAATTCGGTCCGCTCCGGGTGTAGCCACCACGCCGTACCGGCCCGGCGGCAAATTCGCAATCACTGCCTGTCCAGCGAGCGGTGAGAGCGTCACGCCGTCAGTTTCGTACTTCGGACAAACCGGGATGACACCGGTGATTCCAGCTTGTGCTGAATCATTTGAGGCTTGTTGTGCGATGGGACACGCATCGATACCCGTGACTGGATCGAGGGTTCCTGCGAGGCTATTTGACAAGGGCATGTTGAACATGTCGTACGTCATCTGGCCTGCGGCATCACCGGTACCGCCTACGTCGTCGAACAGGGTGATATTGAATTGACCAAGCCCGGCCTCGTTCGGGGACAGTGTGTCGATACCACCACCGGCATCGTGCTCACCATTCAGCGGATGGTCGTCTTCGAAAACGAAGACTGATAGCTGGGCCGTAGGTAGAGGCATCGGTTCCACGATGACTGAGACCGGCTGCCATGCATTGTTCACAAAGGCAATCTGAGCTCCACCCATCGCATGGCCAGCATCCCCCGCATCACCAGGAAGAACGGAGATGTAGTACCGCTTAGTTGGGTCGAGCGCGACCTGGCTGGGCAGCGCGATCGTCTTCTGGGTAGCATCAGTTCGGCAGCCACCATTGCCGAGGTCGCAAACCGCAGGCTGTCCAAGTAAGGTCTGGCCGTCCTCGCAAGAGATCGTTCCCGTGCAGCCCTGGGCAACGAGTGGCATGTAACTCGTGTGGAAGTTCGTTCCGAAACTAAGTGGGACCGTTCCGTTGTTAGTTGTCGTGCTCGGGTCGTTGTAGAAGGTTCGATCTTCTTCAATGATCCAGCGGTAGTCCTGTGGATCGATTGCACTCTTTGTCTTTCCGTCTATCAGGGTCACTTGCAAGTTGCTGGGAGCAGGGAAAACTATCGTGACGGTTGCAGAAGCAGAGCTAACCGTGCCCTGTGAATTTTCGGCTTTATAGGTAAATGTGTACGTTCCAGGATTAACAACGGATGCCTTAAAGCTTCCATCCTTCTCAACGGCGACCGTTAAGCCTGCAACTGGTGTCACGCTTGCTGCATTGACAGTGAGGAGATATCCGGCGCCATCGATATCGTTGGTAAGAATACCCGGCGATTTGATGCTCAGCGTCGTGGCAACATTCGACTTGTATGAGTCGGCGTTGACTATGATGCCGTTGCCGTCCTCTACAGGTGCAGCCCCTAGAGTTACCGTCGCGCATGCAGGACCTGTCGTGCTTCCATTACCGCAATATTGGAACGAACCCGAGGTCCCAGTGGCTGCGAAGGAGAACGTTCCGTTGGTGTTCAGGCTGAGTGTCCCGCCCGTGACCGTGCCTGTTACAACCTGCACGCCATAAACATTGACGTCATTGGCAATGACGCCCTGGGAAGGATCAGAAACGGCGAAAGTCTTGCCAGCCATCAATGAGTTGTAAGTATCCGGATTGGCGACAGCGGCGGCGATTGCCGGTGCGGTTTGCAAGGCGGCGTTGTTGATGCTGATGTACGCCAACATACCGGCGTCACGTGATGTGGCGTTGGCAGACAAGCTCAACTGACGATCGAAGATGGGAAGGGCTGGAGCAGTTGCATTGTTCGGCACACTGATCATCAAATCGTAGGTCTTGCCCGCCGCCATGAATACTTCACTCTGCACGCGGGGAACACCCGGCTGCGGGTTGCCGTCCTCAGCAATAAGAGAGAAACCAGAGGCCGCACCTGTCTTCGCACCCACGATCGAAGGCACGTGCATGCGGAGACCGGCGTTCACCAGTCGTACTAATACATTCCCGGTAACGTTGGACGCCGGTGTGGCGGAGAAAAGCGAAGCCCCAGCATTTGTCTTGTCAAACGACACGCCGTTGATCAGGTAATAAAGAGGGCTGTAATTTACGGCCGGGGGGTAGCAGGTGTGCGGCGAAGATGGATTCCCGCACTTGCCCGGTTGTCCGGACCAAACTTCAGTCTCTGAGAAGCCTGCCTGGTTCACCGCGGTATCGACCGCTCGGTTCTGTACCGGATCGATTTCGCTCAGGATCATCGGAATATCTGCGTTGTAGCTGACACCCGGATACGCCGTGCCTGGTGTTGTCCCGTTTGGTGCTGTGGTCACAACTAAGATTCCATACAGACCCATCGGTCCTTGGATGGATGGATGTGAGCCCGATTCCAGGAGATAAGTGCCCGGCCGCAAGTTGCTTGCCGTCCAAGTTAGGGGCTGTGTGGTGCCAGAGGCGACTTCGGTGGAGAACGACCGCACACGCGAGCCCTGAGTGGGAGGATTCCCCATAGTTGTGGCGTCTGCTGCCGGCCAAGTCACTGTCTGCGCTGCAGAGTGATCAGGGCTAGGAGTCGACCCACCTGGTGTTCCGAGGCCGCCACCTAACTGGCCAACGATCACGAGCGAGGTCGGAATCGAATTGCCGTTACTAAATGTGAGATTGTTGGTGAGATTCACCGTCAATCCCTGTCCCGCGGGAACTGTGATGACAACTGGAGACCAACCACTAGCAGCCGGATTCGACTTGGCGCAGGTGGCTGCCGATCCATCAACTGCCGTACCGCAGGAGTAACCCCACATAGGAACGATAGAACCGTCGCTAAGTGTGATTGAGGACGGACCTGCTGTCAGATTAATCTGCTGCTGAGCCAGCGAAACGTTCGCCCCCAGGAGAAGAACTGTTATTGCCAGGACCGCTGTCTTCAAAGTTTTGAGATAGTTGGATCGCATTGCTCTTCTCCTCAATTAATTCGACTCGTCGATGACAAATTCCCTGGAGTCCACCAGCATCATCATCATCATGCCGCCTGGAAAAATGTTGTTGGTGGTGATCTCACGCTCGTTGTGGGAGTGCCACATGTAAGCAAAACCAGCTTCTTGTGTTGGGGGATTCGCAATCGTTCCTGAGGGAGGAGTAGTGCCAGTCGAGCCGACTGCTCGGATCGTTGCTTCAGGTCCAAGATACGGGCTACCGCCATACCATGGGCCGTTTGTAAGTATGTTCGCGTCAGGTAATGTTGCCGGGCCGCCGCGGCCTACTTCGCCGAACGGAGCAGTTTCAAGCGGTTTGTTATGGTCCTGGCACCATTCGTAGTAATTGATCGCGCTGGGATTCGAAGTGTAGTAGCCGTTTGTATCCGGGACGCAGGTTGCCGAGGCGCTTGCTGCCGGGCTGTGACCGTATGCATCCCAATTCAGGCCTTTGCCGGTCCAGTAGAAGATACCGTCCATCGCCAGGCCTGGCGTTGTCGTCGTTGTGAAGAGCAACGGCCCGGCCAGGCTGGTGTCGTCTGTCTGGCTGAGAATCAGATTTCCATCCCGAGCCAGAACTCGTACGTGATTGCCGTGCTCGTGGAATGGATGCTGCCAGCGACCTTGACCCAGAATCCGGACTAGAACCTGTTCACCCGGATGCATGTGAGGATTGCCGTTGTAAGGCTGATGCGGATATTGCGATGCATAGTTACTGTCCATGTCGTCAGGCATGGAGCGACCGTTAACCATGAAGTACGCCGGAACATAGGGCTCTGTGGCAACAGTTAGGCTGCAGTCTGGTGCTCCCGCGGTACAGCCGGTTTTCGCGGTTACCTGGTCCAGTGCCTGGCGATGGATCTTTGGATCCATCTCGGAGAACTGGAACAAGTATTCGCGGTCGTAACATGCCTTGGAATGGTTATAGGCAGCGCCTGATAGCCGAAAATCCGTTTCATGACGAGCGACCTGTGCGGCACGGTTTTGCGCTGCTAAGCCGGAGGCGCAGTTCGAAGGAACGCTCGACGGTATGACGATGATCGCGCCGTACAATCCCATCTCAACTTGCAGGTCGCCCTGCGTTCCGCTGTAATAAGCTCTTGTACCTGGAGTGGTAGCCGTGAATGTATAAGTCACCGTTCCTCCGGGCACAGCTTCAGCAGTTAGTAGCCCTGCGACTCCGCCGGTGGTTGTCACATCAAAACCAGGAAACAGAATTGATGTGTTGCCGGCTGCCGTTGGCAGATGGTTGCTCAGAGTTACTGTGACGGTCTGTCCCTGGGTAACGATCAGCGTGGGACCCGGGATCTGCATCGTGCTGCAGAACGCGTTCGAGATCGCCGACGGCGCGAACGCGGCCGGACTTCCTTCACACCCGTATCCCCAGGAGTAGACCAGTGCACCGTCGGGTTGGCTGATGTAGGCGGCTTCCGCTCGCAGGTTGAATGTTGGACCTGTGATCCCGGGAGCCGCTCCGTACGCGCTTGAGATGAATGAGATGGCCACCGTTAGCAGCATCGCCAGGCGGACCTTTGTTTTCGAGATCGCTTTCTTCATGTTTGTCGTCCTCATGGCTGCGCTCCTAGTTGATTCTGACTTCGGTCATCAATCCGCCAAAGTTTTCTGCGTCATTCGAAAGGTGATCGAGATTTGGGGTATAGAGGAAAAACACGCTGCCCGATGGATACTTCGAGGTATCGCTTGCGTCGAGTATTACGTCCACTGACTCGCCACCAGCCAACGTGACTGAGTTGGTGTTGTAATACAGGTTGTTGCCGGCCTGGTCGCGAAGCAGCCGCGCGTTGAGCGCGATTACCTTCATCGGAATCCCGAGCGAAGCCAGAGTCTGGTATTCGGTTACGTCAAGGTCTGAGATTCGCAGCAAGGCTTTGCCACCTGGGGGGATATTGATCACCGAAGGCAGCGGTTGCGAGAAGTGCATCGCTCCATCGGCACTCATCGTTTGCAGCGGGTCAGGCTTCACTGTGTCCGGATAGCTGCGCCCGTTCAGAAGGAAATATTTATCCTTCATGTCGGTCATGTTTTCCGGGTTGAAGGTCATGCCTACAAAGTGGAAGTTGGGATCGAAGCCGTGAATCTGGAGCGGGTATTCCACGTCATAATAAGTTGATCCGTCGCCGTCGTTGTACGCGTAGTTGCCTGAAGCAGCGCGCACCGCAGAGTTCGACGCTGGAAGTGGGTTGCTGCACAGGATGTCCGACAATGAATCACACTTGGTGCGCACATCGCTTTGCTGTTGTTGAAGAGCTGAGTACAGACTGCTATTCACGGGCACTCGATTTTGCCGCGGGCGTACATAGATTTGCCCAGTCATGCCCATCTGCAAGTGCTCTGGTGGAGTGATGTGGCAATGCCAGAAGTAGGTGCCGGCATCAGGCGCGAGATAGTAGTAAGTGAAACTGCCGCCAATGTTGATGGCCACCGACGCGTCAGGTACACCGTCGTAAAACGCGGAGGCGTTGGGATAGCCATGGAAGTGAACCGTGTGTTGCTCGAACAGATCGGGGCGCATGATCTGGCCAACGTTGGTCAGCGTAAGGAAGAATTCATCGTCTTCATCGAGCGCCATCAATGGGGCGGGAAAGTTGCCGTTCAGAACGCCGATGTCCATGATCTGACGAGGATCCACGTGTCCGTCGACGGGCGCGCCTGCCGAGCCTGCGCCGTTGTTGGCATCGAGGTTGGGTATCAAGCCGACTGCGCCGTTGAACAAGAACGACCCACCACCGTTGAGAGTCGTCGCAGGATCGCCCGGTTGAAGCGGGTTTGCACCCGTATAGACCTGATTGAACACGTTTGGAAATTCAGTCCCAGGCTGACCATTCGCGATGTCGGCAAGGCCAGAGAGCGGTCCAAACGCGAACAGGTATGTTTGCGTCCCGTCTCCCATGGTCGCGAAGCCGTCGCCGCCTGAGATCTGCTGGCATTTGATCGCGCCGTTAATGTGGGACGTCGGTGATGCGTATCCGTTCGGCCCGACCGTAACGGTTGTCGCTCCCGTGTAGGATGGTTCTGAATTCGCTGCAGTAGGGTGAGTAATGGTCGTGGTCGGGCACTGCAAGCGGAACGACTGTGCATTCGCACCGATTGCTCCCAGGCAGATGAAAAACACCGACATCAGGATCGGGCAAGGCTTTCTTAGGAACATGCGACCTCCACAGAATTCGTTGGGCAATGTTCAGTTCTGTAGCGCCCCGTGAATAGGCACGGGGACAGCTCATCCAGTCCACTTAGGGACGTGTGATTTGTGAGATACCCCACATCGCACGCTGTATCTGTACCGCGGTACGCAGAAAAATATTGCGAGTGATGAACCCAGGGGACGTCGCAAGTTAAACCGCACTTATGCGTGGTCAGTCCCGCCTCGGGGGAGAGGTGAGGAGAGCTGGAACCCAACACTCAAAGCGACTGCTATACGGCTGACGGCGAAACGAGATGCAGATTAAGCGTTAACAACTGGAGGGAGTGACATGAGAAACGATCCATGGAGACGTTCAGGCCTACCATGACCGAACGTGGCCGTCCTCTGCTAGAGAGTTTGTACCGCAGGTAAAAATTCGTGAACATACCCTACGCGGGGTAGGAAGTTTCCAAAAGCTCGGTAGATTTGTAAGATTTGTCAAGAAGTCGTTAAAACGCTATTTGCACCGGTGGTAATTAAGTCGCAATCAGTTTTTTGCGGACGGCGTACAGAATGATCTCTGCCGTAGTGTGGAGGTTGAGTTTTTCCATGATGTTAGAGCGATGCGTTTCGACGGTGTACACACTAAGATTTAAGATCCGAGCTACTTCTTTGTTCGACTTGCCTTCGGCCAACAATTGCAGCGTTTCTTTCTCCCTTTCGGTCAGAAGCGCATAACTGTCCTGCAGGCCGCGTTGCTGCAACTGCCGCATATAGTCTTCGACAAGAATGCCTGCGATAGGCGGACTGAAAAACGGCTTTCCCTCAGCAGCGGCCTCCACAGCGCGTGTTACGTCGAGATCCTCGCCGTTCTTCAAGAGGTAACCCTTCGCGCCGGCGGCGAGAGCTCGCGAGAGGTAACCGTCGTCGGCATGCATGCTGAAGATCACAACTCCAGTCTTCGGATTGCGTTTTATGATCTGCGCAGTGGCATCGATCCCATTCAATTCGGGCATGAGGATGTCCATGATGACGACGTCGGGATTTTCGGATTCCGCGAGTTCGACGGCCTGGCGTCCATTACTCGCTTCGCCAACGACCTCGAACTGGTCACCTTGCTGCAACTGCATGCGCAATCCTTTTCGAACAACACTGTGATCGTCAGCGACGAGAACTCGTATGCGTTTCACGCGAGTACACCCCGGGGTACAGGAATCTCGAACTTTATCGATGTTCCACCTCGATGGTGAGACGTTAACGAAAACCTGCCATTTAGTCGTGACACGCGCTCCCGCATCCCTATTAACCCCAGTCCCATTCTGTGGCGACTTTTCTCGATTCCGACGCCGTCGTCTTCCACTTGTACAGTCACCGAGCCCTCCGACAGGCCAACCAGGATGTGGATGTTTTTGGAGTGCGAATGCTTTGCGCAATTGGTAAGCGCCTCCGAAACGCATCGATAAATGCAGGCCCTGTGCTCCTCGGGAAGACCTTCGAGACGGGCATCGGCCCTTACAGAAGATGCAATTCCGGTATGTCGGGAGAATTGCCGGGCTTGGTGATCCAATGCTGCGACCAGGTTCACGTCCGTAAGCAAGGCAGGGCGGATGCCCATCGCAAGATCGCGGATCTGCCGGAGCGCTTCAGAATTCAACTGGCTCACTTCCTGAAGCTGTGCATTCAGTTCGGAAGAAATCTTTGGTGAGGACCGGAGTGTGGTCAACTGCAATCCCATAGCGGTCAAAAGAGGTCCCACGGAATCGTGCAACTCGCGCGAGAGTTCATTTCTTGTCTCGTCACTCTGGGTAGCCCAATGTGCAAGCGGTTGGAGACGCAGCAATGGCAGTCGAACTTTTGTTGGCTTGCCATTCCGAAGGGATCGTCGAACCATCCAGTACGAAAAGCCGCAGACAGCCATGGCAACAACGAATCCAATCAGAAGACTTCTGCCGTCAAGATGCCAAAGCAGCAAGGAGCGGAGCGGTTGCGAGGTGTAGTTTTCGTCCGTCAGCCTCGTGGTGGGCGTGTGCGCCCCGCTACGCGCATGGCATATTACGGGGACGCTCAACGAGGCGATCACCATCACAACTCGCGCGATCGTCCCGAACGAGCCTATCCGGCTATGGATTTTGCTAACTGCCAATTCAGGGCTGAGCGATGAGAGTCTCAGCCCAGTAGCTTCACTGGCCATCGAAATGTCTCCGACGTAAAGATGCAAGTATGATGAGAGATCGACGAACTACTCGCGGTCGGAGGGAAGCTAGATCCGGAGGGCGACGGACAAACTCAAATCAGAAGGAGAAACGGCGAGCCCGATACTTTGTTGGTAGTCGTGATGAAAAGTCGGCTGCAGTGAAGGCCGTGCAAATCCTGTGGCAGCTTGCGGGACAAGGTGACCTTCAACCGAATTGGGTAGCCAGCGGACGCTCGAAATCTTCACATCGTGAACATCAAGCAGGTCCAGATCCGGGTGAATCAAAACGGCCGTAAACAGCACTGCAAAGAATAACAACACAATCTTTGCGAATGCAGTTCTTGAGCAATCCACCGGTCCATCCCCCTTGGCCCAACCCGGCTTACATTCGTAAGTTTTAGCTAACTTCGGTGCGGACGGTCAAGAGAAAATACAGCCTACAGGGTACCGAATTCGCCTTTGGGACATTACGAAATGAAAAACTAGCGTTACCGTTGTTCTCCGCAACCCATTCTTTAGTACCTAAAACTACCAAAGTTATTCCAGGTATCTCCCAATAAGGGGGGATATTAACTGCCTTGGCCTAGAGTGACAATGGCACCGAAGGGGTGGCCGACCGAGCCAGCGAGCAGCGCTTAGCAAATCTCCCCTTCGCATGATCGAGCCTGCGCTGCCTTCCCCCGAAAATGCGGAGACCTTAAGTTCATGCATACAACATTGGATGCACCGAAACCCTTCGATTTGTGCACTGAGATTGCTACTGAGACTGACCCCCTGCGGCGTACCGAAGCAATCGCGTCGATGAGAAGAGCAATAGCGAGAGAGCAGCAAGCTCCTCATTCACCGGAGGACCAAAGTTATCTTCGCATGGTCGAAATGATCCTTGATTTTATTGAAGAGAAATTCGAGCCGAGTTCTTGCGAGATTCCGAATTGCATGACCAGTAAGGCCTGCCAGTAAGCCACCGCTCACAACATCTCAAGCGTGAAAATCACGATCTGATGATCTACATCAAGAGAGAAGGCATCCGAGTCTCCCATCCGGATGCCTCCCAAATTAAGTCAGATTGCGCTAGTCGTGCTGAGGCTGATTTTCATCCTTTTTACGCTGCTGCTCCTGCTGCTTTTTCTCGTTTGGGTTCTGAGGTTTTGATTGCTGGGGTTCGGGCGGCCGAGCCTGACTGGAAGGCTTTGCCGGCTCCGGACGGGAAGCTGGCGGAGGCGTTTGTGGCCGCGGAGCCGGCTGATTGCGAGGTGGTTCCGATGGCCTTGCCTCCGGTCGATTGTTCGGCACTGGCTGAGGCGGATTCTCAGGAGCAGCCGAAGGCCGATCGTTGCCCGGTTGGGGTGCGGGCGCAGCGTTCGGTGTCGGTCGATTTGAGTCTGGTCGATTGTTTGGCTCCGGACGATTTGGCTCGGGCCGGTTGTTCGGAGTCGGTGCCGGTGGATTGGGACGATTTCCTGGCTCGGCTGATGGCGGCCGATCGTTGCGTGGTTGGGGTGCGGGCGCAGCGTTTGGTGTGGGTCGATTTGCTTCCGGCCGATTGTTTGGCTCTGCACGATTTGGCTCGGGCCGGTTGTTCGGAGTCGGTGCCGGCTGAGGCCGATTCTCAGGAGCAGCGGAAGGGCGATCGTTGCGTGGTTGAGGTGCGGGCGCAGTGTTCGGCGTCGGCCGATTTGCTTCCGGTCGATTGTTTGGCTCCGCACGATTTGGCTCGGGCCGGTTGTTCGGGTTCGGCGCGGGTGGATTGGGACGATTGCCCGGCTCGGCCGAGGGCGGTCGGTCATTTCGGGATGGTGCTGGAGCCGGTGGATTTCCTGCCGGTCGGTTCGTTTCGGTCGGACGATTATTGGGTGCGGCTTCCGGACGGTTGCTCGGAGCAGGCTGGTTTCCCGGACGCGCAGGCGGAGGCGTTGCCCCTCCTGGCCGCTCATTCGCTGGGGCTGGCCGGTTCGGTGGTTGGTTATTCGCTTGAGTCGGCGTCGCCGGTTTGGCCGGAGGAGCTTGTTTCACCGCAGGAGCCGCGTTGGCTGCCGGATGCAGCTTCTGCATTTCGGCGCGGTCGATCGGCTGGCCCGGATGAGCTTGCAACGCTTGCTGTCTCGCCGAAAACGACGCAGGCGGTGGCGGCGGCGTAGCCTTCGCAATCACGGTGCGTTCCGCAACTGCCCGCGGCGGCGTTGCTACACGATTCCCGGTACTAGCGTGCGCTCCCAGGACCGCTGCCTGGGCCGGTGGCACCGTCGCGCGCGCGCTGACGGGCGCCGATGCAATCTCTCGACTATTGACATTCACTGCATTACGCGCGACAGGTTGGGCACTGGCAAATGCCCGCTGAGGAACGGCGGTCACGGCACCTTGAACACTGCGATTGACGTAGTTCACGTTCGTTATCGTTGTGTTCTTATTAACGATTGTTGTGTTGTAGACATTTGTGATCGTCGTCGTATTGACTCTTGTGTTGGTGACGTTCACACGGTTGACGTACGCCTGGCTGACACGATAGGAGGGAACATAGACTTCGCGCGGGCCGAGCGGAAACCATCCAACATTGCCAGCCGCTAAACCGCCGCCCACAAAAACTACGAGCGCGGGAGCATAGACAGGACGTTCTTGACGCGGACCCGGAATCCATCCCCAACGCCCATCGATCGAAGCCCACCGTCCATAGTGGAATGGAGCATAGCCCCAGGGATCTTCGTCAACCCACGTCCATCCCCATGGATCAATCCATGCCCAGTTTCCTTCGCGGTAGGGCGCCCAACCCGCATTTACACGTGGGTACCAGACGTCGCCGTAATCAGGACTTGAACGCCAATCGCCATAATCGTCGAGATCTTCCATACCCACGAGATCCCGAGAGCAGTACTGCGCGGAGCGAGCGTTCTCATACCGTCGCTCACGAGAATAGCTCCAATTGTCGAACTCGTCGGGATTGCCAATCTGTTCGACTTCGGCATTTAGAGAATTCGTTCCGCTGAGAAGGATGCGCTGACCGGCGCGAATCGTGTAGGCCTGTCCGTTTCCGGTTGACTCCCCATCTCCGTCACGAACGGTGACAACCGTGGAGTTGCCGTCTTCAGATGCCTCAATACGATAATGTCCAGCGGCGAAAGCGCTGAATGCTTGATTGGGAGTGTCGACTTCGAAAATGTTGCTCTGATTCAAGTCGCGGACGCGAATGTCGAGCGTTCCGGAAGTTAGCTCAATCTGCACCGTGCGATCGTCGAGATTGAGAAAAGAGAAACCAGTATTTGGCGCGAGATGGATCGATGCCGATCCGAGTTCTACTTCCGCGCGTGAATTTTGGTCAGCCCAGAGTCGGTCTCCAATCGTCATCGGGCGATTCGGTACCGCTTGCACCCACTCAGACTCGCCTGCCGGTTCGAAAGACACCGATCCCTGCATATACCCGAGCCGGGCAACGCGCCCGGGCGGGTCCTCATATTGGTCTTGCGCAACGGCAGAAAGAGAAAATGCCGCGATTGATAGCACGGTCGCGGCCAGGAAAAATCTAAACGCTCGCCGGTTACTGGCAATACTTGGCAACCAGCTTAAGTTCATCGTCATGTTGATCCCCCTTAATAGTGGAATGGCTGTTCGCCTATTCCTGTGTGCACGCTCCGAATCAACTTCTGCGACGGTGGGCGCTTGAGTCCAGACTGTCTTACTGGTGAGATGACAAAGCCGAGGCAATCAGGCATACGGTAGTTCGTGTAAACATCAGCGACGAGGAAACTCGCGGTACAAGCAAAGCTCTAGAGTAATGACAGGGTTGACATCCTTCGCTCAATTCCGCGTCGCGATATCTCACAAATGAAGAGGATCGCAAGGTTAGGAGTGATGCTCAGCGCCAGGCTTGAGGTTCTTTACCTGAAAGTTCGCGATCAAGGAATGTCGCGGCGCTGATGAGTGCGAGGTGGGTTAATGCCTGTGGAAAATTCCCAAGATGCTCGCCGCTTGCGCCAAGTTCCTCGGCGTACAACCCAAGATGATTGGCGTAGCCTAACATTTTTTCGAACAACACGCGGGCTTTCTCGACCTGGTGAGAACGTGCGAGTGCTTCGATAAACCAAAAGGAACAGGCTGTGAAAAATCCATCGCCGCCTTCCACGCCATCGAAGCCGGCCTCGTTGCGGTATCGGTAAACCAGCGTATCGATCGACAAGTCACGTTCGATGGCCGCCAAGGTCGATAACCATTTAGGATCCGTCGGACTAATGAACCGTACGAGAGGCATGAGCAGCACCGCCGCGTCCAGACAGGCCGAGCCTTTGTATTGCACGAAGCTCTTGAGCTCGTCACTCCAGAAGTTCGAGTGAATATCCTCGGAAATCGCGTCGCGACAACTCTCCATCCACTCGAATGGACCGGCAAGCGAGCGTTTTGCGCCCAATCGGATGGCGCGGTCAAACGCAACCCAGCACATTAGGCGTGAATGCAAGAATTCTTTGCGACCACCGCGAACCTCCCAAATGCCTTCATCCGGCCGCCGCCAGTTCTCGGCAAGCCATCGCAGAACGCGCTTCAGGCTGTTCCATTCATCAATACTGAGGCCGTCTCCATATTTGCTGGCGAGATAGATCGCATCCGTCAACTCTCCATAAAGATCCAGTTGGAGTTGATTCCACGCGCCGTTTCCGATGCGAACCGGCCGAGAATCTCTGTATCCGCGCAGGTGGTCGAGTTCCACTTCGAGCGTATCCGACGAACCGTCCGTTCGGTACAGGACCTGCAATGGGCCAAGGTCAGCTTCATAATTCAGTCGGTTGTTGATCCACAGCTGGAAACTGGCTGCTTCCTCTACAAAGCCAAGGCGCATCATTGCGTAAAGTGTGAAGGCGGAGTCGCGGAGCCAGGTGTAGCGATAATCCCAGTTGCGGCGGCCACCAATCTGTTCGGGCAGGCTGAACGTGGGCGCCGCAATGATCGATCCATGCTCGCGATCAGTAAGGAGCTTCAGCAGCAAGGCGGAACGGCTCACCATCTCCCGCCACCGGCCCGTATAGTTCGACTTCGAGATCCACTTTCGCCAGTACTGTGCGGTCTCTCGAAATCTCGCTTCGACCTGATCTACATCCAATGGTTGTCGTGCACGCGGGCGATCCTCGCCAAACGTGAAAACAATTTGCTCTCCGGCCTCGAGACAGAACGTTTGAACGACACGCTGATCATCAGGTGTGAGTGGAAGATTCGAATTTAGAACGAGTGGTGGTTGATCCCCAGTGGGCAAAAAGATTACCGCATTGCCGTCGCGTTCGATGTGGTGCGACATTCGCGCGTAGTCAAAGCGAGGCTCGCAGTGAATCGAGAATTGAATCGACCCATGGATGACGCTGACCCTTCGTACAACATGGCTGTGATGATAGTTCTCGATGACCGGCATGAAGTCGGTTATCTCCGCGATGCCATGTTCCGAGAGGAAACGGGTGACCAGAATGTTGGTATCCGGGAAGTACAGTTGCTTCGTTCTTACGTGATCGAGTTTCGGCTGAATACAGAAGAACCCACCCTTGTCGGGATCGAGCAGGGCAGCAAAGACGGTCGGCGAATCGAACTTTGGAAAGCAAAAGAAATCAATCGATCCCGTGACACTGACCAACGCAATCGATCTCATATTTCCAATGACGCCGTAGTTTTCAATCGGTTGGTATTCGATGATAGTCGACCCTCGTGTTCATGACTGAGATGTCCGTAGAGGCACGCTGGATGTGTCGAATCACGAGAACTTTATCCAGTTAGCCGGAGAACTGGACAGACAGCGACTGCCACTAGCTGGCGAGCCATGTTCCAGAATTGGACCCTTCCCGCATCATCAAGAATCAGGCGCACTCGCGTTAGCAGGGCGTTCATGCTGAATGGTTTTTGCAGGAGTTCCGATCCGGTCTCAAGAATTCCTTGCTGCGTCACGAGATCATGAGTGTAACCGGACACGTAGAGTACTTTCATGCCGGGACGAGCCTGCTTCAAGCTGTCGGCAAGTTCGCGCCCGCTCATGCCGGATATTATCACGTCGGTCAGAAGCAGATGAATGGTGTCCTGACGTTTCTGCGCGACGTTCAATGCCTCTTGCCCACTCCCAGCATTGAGAACTGCTATAACCGCGCTTCTCCAAGCATCCTTGAATGAGCGTTGGCAAGGAATCCTCGTCTTCTACGAGGAGAACAGTCTCAGTGCCGTTTGGAATGTCGACAAACTCGCTGACGGCTGGTGCCAGTGCAGGTGACTCCTGCGCCTGCGGCAAGTAGACGCTGAAGGTTGTGCCTACCCCAATTTCGCTATTTACCAGTAAGTATCCGTTACTCTGCTTCACGACCGCGTAGACGGTGGATAAACCAAGCCCTGTACCTTTGTCGGCCTCTTTGGTCGTAAAGAACGGCTCAAAGATGTGGGCTTGGACCTCTTAGACAAGGACAAGCGGCCAGTATTTCGGCCCTCCCCACAGCACGAGCGCGATTGCAGGTCCCACGGGCAGGTAGAACGCAGGCGCTGCGGCTGATTTTTGAGCACAAGCCGTCGCGGAATCGACCAGGTGGAACAGGATGGCAAAGGTAATTGCGAGAACGAGTTCCTTGCGCCATGCGCCAGTACCGTTTTCAGTGAGAGGATTCTTGCCAGCGGCGTGTGCGCAAGGTCTAGATTTTTCACAGTCACCCGCCATGGACATTCCACCCACTACTTAAGAGACGGCATCACGAGCACTACGTTCCTTCCGCCGGCGCGGACTTAGTAATCTCACCAAGTCTTTCGGCAATTTTCGGATAAGGTTGAGGGCTGTCCCAGGAGGAAAATCACGTTAGGGACGTACTCATGGATCCAAATTGAATCGGGAAAGTTCTGCCCAACCAGATCGATTGCTGTGCCGTCTGATGAAGTAGTCTCGTTGTCATGCGATACACGATCAGATTTACCTCGGCCGCTCGACTACTTCAAAAGGGTCGTGTATGGATCGGTTTGTCGCTCCTCTGCTGCCATGTGATGCTCGCAGGTGTAAGCATCGACCCAGATACCTGGGCACTGGAGGGATTCGTACGGCCTCCAAAGGCAAAACCTGTAATTGCCCCAAGGACGGACTCTGTCTTCGTGGAGCATGTTGGTGCAAACCCAATTCACTGGGAGGCGCTGCACACTTTTAATCCTGCTGCGATCGTTCGAAAGGGAAAGATCTACGTCTTGTATCGCGCGGAGGATGACAGTGGGGAAAACAGGATTGGCGGCCATGCCTCCCGTATCGGCTTGGCAGAAAGTAGTGACGGCATTCATTTCAAGCGCTGGCGCGAACCGGTTTTGTATCCCACAGACGACGTTCAGAAAGCGCGCGAAGAAAAAGGCGGTTGTGAAGACCCGCGCATTGTCGAAGCTGAGGATGGGACTTACGTGATGACGTATACGCAATGGAATCACGTCACATTCGACACGGGCGTGGCTTCTTCGAGGGATTTAGTCCTCTGGACCAAGCACGGTCCTATTTTTGGCAAAGCGTACGGAGGGAAATACAAGGACCTTCAATATAAGTCGGCAGCGATTGTGACCCAGTTGAGAGCCAACCGACTCATTGCCCAAAAAATCAATGGCAAATACTGGATGTACTGGGGCGAAGGGGAAGTACATCTAGCGACGTCGGAAAACTTGCTCGACTGGGCGCCCCTTGAGGGGGCCAGTGGGAATTTGGTTACAGTCCTGGCGAGGCGTGCCGGAAGCTTCGACAGCCAATTTCCCGAGGTGGGCCCTCCCCCAATGCTTACTTCAAAAGGAATCGTCGTCATCTACAACGGAAAAAATGCCGCCACCGGTGGTGATGCCGCATTGGCTCCTGAAACCTACTCGGCGGGAGAAGCGCTGTTCGCAGCGGACAATCCCGCCCACCTGTTAGCGCGCACTGATCAGCCGATCTTCAAGCCGGAACTTCCATTCGAACGTTCTGGTCAATACGTAGCTGGCACCACATTTGCCGAAGGGCTTTTGTTTTTCAAAGGACAATGGTTTTTGTATTACGGCTGCGCGGATTCGTTCGTAGGTGTTGCGATTCGGGCACGCGGAGACAATTTTCGATGACTCTCGATCAGATGAATCTTGACTAGACATGCTCGATTTCGGCGAAGTTTCGTGGGGTGAGTCGAGGTAAATTGGATATCGGTCCTAACGCTCGACGAGCGTGGTTGCGGGGAGCGGATAATTTGCTCGTTTACGACTCAATGCGTTCAAGAAATCCCCTATGTTCGATCGAAAGTATCGAAATGCGGGACCCGGATCGTTCCAATGAAATGGAGTAGAATCCGCGCCGAGCCAATTGCGCACAAAGGAGAGTAGGGGCGTGGAACGATCTAATCCGCGCCAGGCTCGAAAATCGTTCGCCATGAAGACACAGCTTCGCCCAGTCTCGTAATGGACGATCGGTTCGACTGGCAACTCCAGAGCGTCACGATATGCCATCGAACAAACATCCACTCCACAGTTGGACGCAAACTCAACATACCACCAGGGACGGGCGTTGATCTCGATCAGCTTGAAGGTCCTGTCTCGAAAATCGAGCTTGAATTCCGCACTGAAAATTCCACGATACTGAATTGACTCAAGCAGATATTCCAGGGAAAATGCGGCCTCACGAACTTCGTCAAGCGGGATGCTGGTGAGGTATGTGCTATTCCCGAGTTTCGACGGAAACATCCGAATCCGCCGGCGAGCGAAGAGTGCCTTCATCTGTCCGTTGCGGTCTCGGAAGCCATCGAGAAAGTAACCCGCAGTCGGAGGACCGGGAATGAATTCCTGCACAAGAATAGGCAGGTCTAGCTGATGCAGAAGCTGGCGAGCCTCAGTTCGACTTTCAACGAGGTATCCCTTGACGCCATAGCGAGCCGAAAATTCCACCGAAGATAAGGGCTTCAGAATCGCCCCATCAATATCCTCGATTGCATCAATCTCATCGATCGATTCGACGACACAGGTTCGAGGATGCGGGATGCGTAAGCGATCAAGAAGGTGCGAGAACTTCAGCTTATCGATGAAGGTCTCGGCGGCATTTCCGGCGACACTCGCGGGAAACCGCTTTGCCAGATCCGGCGGCAAATTGACGACGGCGCGAAGCCAGTCGTCAGAGCAAGGAAGTAGAACAGCATTTGGGAAGGGAAGTGCTGTCAGGGCAGTCGACAGATCGTCAGGATATGGTTTTATCCCGTCTGGTAGAGGCCGAAACCAGCGCGATCCTCGGACGAAATCGTTCTCGGGGCACACTGCATACGTGACAATTCCACCCTTCCGCAAGATGTTGAGGACCGCAGCCAGGGTGATACCGCTGCCCAACGCAACGATCGGTGGACACATCTCGTGCGACGCACCCAGCGTTCGCTGCCGTAATTCGATAGAAGTAGTGACCATTGAGTCGGGTGGCGCGTTTCCGGGGAGGGACCTAACGAAATCACTTATCTAAAAACCTGCAGCGACGTCTGTGATTCAGCTCACACTAAAGTTACGTCTGAAGTTGTGTTTTGCCTTGCGATTTCACCGAACCAGTAAAGTCACGTCGAAAACGATCACACCTGACAAGAGGACAATCCGAAATCTTCGGGCTGCCCTCAATTACTCTAAGACGATAAGTCTTGCTTACTGCTCGCCTGCGGTCACGTTACTGCCCCACATGGCGCTGCTTCCCCACATTGCGGAAGATCCCCACATGGCACTGCCTGCCCAGATGGTGTCGAAGCCATCCGATGTGCTTGATCCCCACATCGCAGAAGATCCCCACATTGCCGACGTTGAGCCCACAAACTGCGTAGAACCCCAGACGGTGCCACTTCCCCACATGGCCGAGGTGTTCCACACGGCCGTCGGGTCGGATGACATATAAACGTTGCCCGACTTCGAATCGTAGTTTGCGGTCGCCGACTTGGCGCTGCCGTTGGCCACATCCGTACTCGCAAGCGCAGTCTCAAGATCCACGTAGCCGGCGCCGACGGTGAAAAGATCGTATTGATCCGTGTACGTGATGCCGGTGGTGGGATCGGTTACGCTGCTGGACGCCGGGAACGATTTCCAGGCAGTCTTCATCAGGCATGCTTTCACCTGATCGGGTGAGAGCTGCGGGCTCTTTTGAAGCAGATCCGCAACCATCCCACTCACTACGCCAGTGGCCATGCTCGTCCCGCTGAGCGTGAAGTAATTCGGGGATGGGGCGTTGCTGCCTCCCGCCATATAGAAACTGAAAGGAACTCGATTCGCGGGATACGCGTTATAAAGAGTACCCGGAGCCTCCAGCGAGACGAGAAGATTGCCCGGTGCCACGACGTCTGGTTTCACGATGTGGTCGATCGCCGTCGGTCCCTTCGAGCTATAGCTCGCAATCAGGTCATCGTTGCGTGTCGGCGTACCCATGGTCTTCATAGCGCCGACGGTGATTACATATGGATCATTTCCAGGCGAATTGATCGTCGCGTAGCCGTTGGTTCCCTGATAGCGGCCGTCGTTGCCGGCCGCGACCACCACGACGATTCCGTTTCTCCAGGCGGCTTCGACAGCTTGGCACACGGGATCAAGCGTGTAGCTCTCGAAAACCGGACGGCCCAACGAGAGGTTGATCACCCGAATATTGAAGAGAGGTTTCAGGAGGATTGCCGTATTGATGGCGGCAATCACGGCGCTATCTGTTCCTGCACCGTTCTGATCAAGCACGCGCAGGTTGACGATGTTTGCGCCGGGCGCAATACCTTCGAACGTGCGCGTGTAGTTCTTACCCGTGGAACTCGCACCGTTGCCGGCGATCAGGCCTGCGATATGTGTGCCATGTCCGTATTGATCCGTCGCGCTGCCATTGCCAGGTACGAAGCTCTGGTTCCAAACAACGCGCGATCCGCCAAGGAGCCCGCCCTTAAGATCGGGATGAGCCGCAACGCCGCTGTCGATCAGGGCAACGCCAATTCCTCGACCGGTGTAGCCTGACTGCCACGCCGCGAACGCATTCACCGCGGGCGCTGCGTTGCTCAGGGTGGGCGTCAGAGTTCGATCCAGACTGATGTACTTCACGTTCGCCTGATCCGAGAGCGACAGGATCTGATTCAGCGGCAACTGCGCGACGATGCCGTTGACGATCGGCACGCTTCCAAGAATCGAGCCAGCCAGGTTCAGAATCGCCTGCAGGTCCAAGAGGCTGGGCGCCTGGTTGTACTGAACCACCACGGTCGCGTTGGGCGACGAGACCCTCTTCAAGTCCGGCGAGATCTTCGTGTCGTTAGCCGACGCGATTCCAACCGCAACTAGGATCCAGATAACTAGAAACTTTCTCATTCCTTGCTCCCCCTCCGAACGGGGTGCGCTTGACGCAATGCTTCTCAGGGGAGTGACGGGCAAGATCTAGGCATCTGGTGTTCCGATTTGGGAAGTCTATGAAAAGGTGAGGCTTAGATCCGACTAACTCACAACCTGAACGGACAATCTGTCCGGTGGCGCGTGCTGTCACGCTGCCATTCTGTCCGCGCAGTTTGGCAGTTCAGCGCGACGGCAAGGTCACTAGAGGTCCGCTAACTCCTTGCCGTATCAGTCTTAGGACACGATGGTAACCGCCTAGTTCCGTTTTGGGCGGACATCCTGACAAGGCTTCGGCAACAATATTCTCGTGCCCGAGGAGAACGCACATCCCGCTGGTGCAAAAGCGTTTATCGCAGTGATGGCGGTCGCCGCGCTGGTTTGCTTTGCCTTCGCAGCGACGCACTGGCAGTCGTCCAATCCCCTCAAGTTTTCGTGCTACCTGCTCGTCGCTTTGTTGACGTCTTCGTTAAAGATCAAGCTTCCTGGCATCAACGGGACGATGTCGGTGAATTTCCTCTTCATATTGCTGGGAGTGCTGGAACTCAGCTTTGCAGAGACTTTATGTATCGGATTTGCAGCCGTTCTGGTGCAGTGCTATTGGCGTCCAGCGCACGGGCCCAAGCCCATTCATGTCATCTTCAACCTGTCGCAGCTACCGGTCGGCGCGGCAGTGTCGTACGGCACCTACGTGCTCGCCAGCAAGTGGTTGCCGAACTATCTCGCTCTAACGTTGTTAGTCGTCGCCATCAGTTACTTCGCGTTTAACACCATGGCGATGGCGATCATCATCCGTCTTAGCGAAAACAAGCCGATATTGAAGGTTTGGTCGGAGTGCTATTCGTGGTCGCTGCCTTACTACCTGGTGGGTGCGGCGTTAGTCGGATTGGTCAATTTTCTCAATCGCCATATCGGTTGGCAATCGTCTTTGCTGGTGCTGCCGCCCGTATACCTGATGTATCGGTCCTATCGTCTTTACCTCGGAAAACTCGAAGACGAGAAGAAGCACGCGGAACAAGTCTCCAGCTTGCACCTGCGAACGATTGAGGCACTCGCGCTGGCCATCGAAGCCAAAGACCACACCACGCACGAGCATCTTCAGCGCGTCCGCGTTTACGCGATGGAGCTTGCGAAAGACTTGCACCTCAGTGAAGACGAAACAGAGGCTTTGCGCGCCGCTTCCGTGCTTCACGACATCGGCAAGCTCGCGGTGCCGGAGCATATCGTTTCAAAGCCCGGCAAGCTGACCCCTGAAGAATTCGAGAAGATGAAGATCCACCCCATCATCGGAGCGGAGATTCTGGAGCAGGTGGAGTTCCCCTATCCGGTTGTTCCCATCGTTCGCGCGCACCACGAAAAATGGGACGGCAGCGGTTATCCCAGTGGGCTTCGCGGAGAAGAGATTCCCATCGGCGCTCGCATTCTGTCAGCGGTGGATTGCCTGGACGCGCTCGCTTCCGATCGCCAATACCGTCGGGCCTTGCCGTTGGACGAAGCAATGGCCCGTGTCACTGCGGATGCCGGCAAAGCCTTTGACCCGCGCGTAGTCGAGATTCTCGGCCGTCGCTATGTCGAGTTGGAGAAGCTGGCCCATGCGCAGCCTGAGAGACCGCAAGCCAAGCTCTCGAGGGACGTCAAGGTGGAGCGCGGATCGGCGCCGGCGGCGGGCTTCGCCGAGGGATCGGAGACGCCGGAAACCACGCGCAATACTGAACCTCAGCACAATTTCCTGACATCGATTGCTGCGGCTCGTCAGGAAGCGCAAATGCTGTTCGAACTGAGCCATGAACTAGGGATCTCGCTCAGTCTCGACGACACGCTTTCGATGCTTGTGGTGCGATTGAAGCGGCTGGTGCCGTTCGATTCAATGGCGGTATACCTCGTCAAAGACGAGACTCTGATTCCGGAATTTGTCAGCGGCGACAACTTCCGGCTGTTCGCCTCGTTGAAGATTCCGTTGGGGCAGGGATTGTCCGGTTGGGTAGCGCAGAACACTAAGCCTATCTTGAACGGCAACCCTTCCGTTGAGCCCGGATATCTAAACGATCCCAGGAAATACAGCACGCTGCGATCGGCCCTCGCCGTACCGCTCGAAGGATCTTCGGGTGTCATCGCAGTGCTCGCTCTATATCGGGCACAGACCGGCGGATTCACGAAGGATCACTTGCGCATCCTGCTGGCCATTGCTTCCAAGTTGGGATTCATCATCGAAAATAGTCTCAAGTACTACATGGCTGAAGACTCGGCCACCACCGACTATCTCACCGGGCTCCCCAACGCGCGTTCGCTCTTTTTGCACCTGGACTCGGAAATTTCGCGCTGCCAACGCTCGGCGAATACTCTGGCAGTCTTCGTCACGGACCTTGATGGATTCAAGAATGTCAACGATCAATTTGGACACTTGCAGGGCAATAAGCTGCTCCAGATGTTCGCAACCTTCCTGCGGGATTCTTGCCGTGAGTATGACTATGCGGCGCGAATGGGCGGCGATGAGTTCGTCGTGATTGCACCGGGACTTCGTACCGATGCTGCTGCGGAGATGACCGCCCGCCTGGAGGCGATCATGGCTCACCTGAAGAGCAATGGGCTTCCAGATCTTTCGATCAGTATCGGACAAGCCTTCTATCCGACGGATGGTGTGAGTGCTGAGGACCTACTGGCCGAAGCCGATCGGCGAATGTACAACGTAAAGCGTGTCCACCACGCTGAAAAAGCGGCGAACCCAAACGGTGTGACTCTTGCCAAATCGGCCAACACGGGCGCCTGATTTATCCTGAAAATTCCGCTTCCAAAACGCCGAAGAAAATGGAACCCGGCCGGTTTCCCCTTCGCTGCGACCAGCCGGGTGGTTTGCGACTGCTTCCCCTGCCAGATAATGCGTAAGGCCCGGGCAAATTCGCTCACACATTGCAAAAAAAAGATTAAATATTCCAGCTGAATCTCTGCCCGCCGAATCGCGACTGAACAGCACCCTCGCGGTTGCCGTCCCGAATGCCATCCGCTACAGGTAAGCTACTTGTTTTCAGTGAATTGGATGGTTGTTAAATCCACCTTTTGTGCTGAAAGCCTCTTCCCACGACCTCAACGCCCGCCTTCCCAAGCCACTCGTTCATAACCTCTCAGCCACGAGGATGTGTCAATCGACCAGGGATCGTTAGCCTTTCCGGACTTCGCCTTCATGATGGGATAATGGCGGCGCCAACCACCTTTTTCAATCGCAGGGTGGTTTCGTATCAGTTATCTGCAGTGATGTTAACGGGAAATTCATGGATCCCGAAAAATGGCGGCGCATTAAAGAGGTATTTGATAGTGCGTCGCTTCAACGATGTTCGGACCTTAGCCAATTCTCTGATTTTCGAAATCGATGATTCCATTCGCGATTTGCCGGGAGCGACGTCGGCCCGGAAACTTCTCGTCAGTCGCGCACTCCAGTATCTGGATCGGCTCAGCGGCGAGGCCAGCGGAGATCCGTCGCTCCAACGCGAACTGGCGACCGCCTACGAGCGCGTCGGTGACGTTCTTGGGCACCCCTATGCAGCGAATCTTGGTGACACGCCTGGTGCGCTCGCGAGCTACAGAAAGGCTCTGGCGATCCGGGAATCCCTCGCAGCCGAGACCATGCGCAACGATTCGAAACTGCAGAATGAGATCGTTGGCAACTATTTCCGAATTGCCAACGCACTTGAAATCACCTCGGACAGAGTCGGAGCGCTCAATGCATTTCAGCGAGCGCTGCCGATGGCTCAGCAGCTCAACCAAAATTCGCCGAGTTCCATGTATGCGGACCAACTCGCTGGAATTCATTACTACATCGCACAATTGTTGGCCCGTGCCGGAGATCGGGATCATGCGCTCACCAATTACGAACAGGCGCGAAGCCTCCGGAGTGAAGCACTGGAAAAAGATCCAACGAACCCTTCGCTGCGTAGTCATCTTGCCACTGACTACATCGGCGTCGCCAAGTTAACTGAACACGCTGGACATCACGACGAAGCGATCGCGATGGAAACCAAGGCAGTTGAGATCCTGCAGCAATTGACTCGCGACCATTCAAACAGCGCGAGCCTGCGGGAATACTACGCGGAGTCCCTTCGCCAGATTGCTGGAATGTACGGTGCGAAAGGGGATAATGACGCGGCTGTTACATCCGCGCGTCAGGCGCACGAGATCTTCCAAAATCTCTTGGCCGCTGATCCAAAAAGATCATCTGGCGAGAATTAATTTGCTTTTACTGACCTAAACATAGGAATACCCCTTCTCCATTTGAAGAAGAACCAGGAGGCGCGGCAGGATTTCCGCGAGGCGGTGCAAACCTTTGAGGAGATGTCTCCGGAGAAATCTCGTGATCGCTATGGTGCGATCAGGCTTGGCACAAGCATACTCGAATGTCGGAAATGGGTTGCTGGCGATGGCGCAAACCGGAGCGAACGCCTGGGACCGTCGAAAAGTAACGGAAGCCCGCTCGTGGTACGAAAAGAGCGCGCAGGTTTGGGAGCTAAAGCACAAGCTGGCGGAGATTGAAAATGATGAAAGCGGCGAGCTCGATCTGGTGCTCGCCGCCCAATCGCACTGCGACGAAATACTCA
>Ga0126371_10000518_pt1 | contig 31877 bp, 24 predicted proteins | sample PanSoiMetaPlot_4_FD_110145 | JGI IMG/M metagenome (GOLD analysis project Ga0126371, IMG submission 110145) | Tropical forest soil microbial communities from Panama - MetaG Plot_4 | ecosystem: Environmental > Terrestrial > Soil > Tropical forest > Bulk soil | place: Panama | collected 2016-02-17 | reverse complement strand
GCGCCACGCGCCGCCCCGGCGGCGCCGCACGGCGAGCCGATCGCGCGCGGCTACGCCTGGCGCTTCGGCCTGCTGCAAGGGTGAGCCGCCATGACGCCGTGGAGCACCCCGGATCTCGCCGACATCACCCAGGTCGTGCTGGGGATCGTGCAGTACTTCGTCACGCATGCGAACCCGCCGGTCACCAACGTCAATGTCTCGGCGGTGAGCCCCGAGACCGCGCGCAAGCCCCACGGCCTGTGCCAGCTCACGCTCTACCTGCTGCATGTCGGCCGCGATCCGTTCTGGCGCAACACGCCGGTCGGCGGCCCGCCGGCGCAGCTCAACAGCGCGCAGCCGCTCAGCCTCAATCTCTCCTATCTCTTGACGGCATGGCACGAGAGCGACTTCAGCACCGAGCAGCACGCCATGTCGGTCGCCCTGCAGGCGATCCACAGCCTCCCCATCGTCAATGCGAATGTCCTCGCGAGGCCAGGCCTTCCTCCGCAGCTGCTGCAGACTTTTCAGCAGTGGATGCCGAACGGCGGCGAGTTCACGATGTCGATCGAGGCCGACACGATCGACGAGATGAGCCGCCTGTGGCAGGCCTTCACGGTCCCGATCCGCCTCTCGGCGCTCATCCGGGTCGGCGTGGTGTTCATTGCGCCGCTGGACACGCCCGCTCTGCCGCACCGGCAGCCGACGGTCGCCAATCTCTGGGTCAATCCCACTTCGCCCGACGCCCAGCCCACATCCGTCACGACGCCGCTGCTGTTCTCGAGCGGCGGCGCGAGCTTCACACCGGCGCCGCCCGGCGCCGATCCGGATCTCGTGCAGGCGACCACCGGACCGCTGATCACGGTCGCTGGCAACACGCTGTCGATCTTCGGGTATGGGCTCGATCCGACGGACGCGCCCGCGGTGTTCCTCGGCGTGCCCGGCAGCGTAACGCCGTGGACGATCACGCCGTGGCGGCAAGGCACCACCGCGTTCGGCGAGCTCGATCTGTTGCTGCCGGGCGCTTACGGCGCCGCGGCGAGCGCAACGACGGTGCCGCCGCCGGGGCTCTATAGCTTGACGGTCAGCGGCGCCACGGCCGGCGCGCGGTCCAACGCCGTTCCGGTCGTGATCGCGCCGCGCGTCGACAATGTCGCCATTCCGCCGCAGCTGCAGCCGGACGGCACCGGCCTCTATTCGATCGCCGGCGCCGGCTTCATCCCCGGCTCGACCATCGTGGCACTCGGCAAGATCCCGCTCGCGGCCGCCGCTTCGCCAAACCCCGGCCAGTTCGCGGTCAGCGCCGCGGGCGACGCCATCACCTTCAAGCTGCCAAGCCCCAGCCCGCCGACCGGCGCCTATCCGGTCCTGATCCAGGTCAATGGAATCGCGGCGGAGCCCGGCTGGTACGTGGAGGTCTCATGATCGCGGCGAGCGCAACCGTGAGCCCGACCGCGCGGCGAATCCTCGCCGTGACGCGGCTGCGCGCCCGGCGGTTGGCATCTTGGATGGAGCACGTCTGGCATTCCGGCCAGGCGAGCCCCGACCAGGGGCCGACCATCGGACCTGGTGAGGTCTCGCGCCTGCTCGCCGCCGACAATATCCACGCCGCCGAGACGGCGTTCTTGGCGAGCGGCGAGGCCGCGACCCTCACAGAGGCGGCCGATGCGGCGGCGGCCGAGCTCGCCTCCGATCCGGCCTGGGGCGCGATCCGCGGCGTCTTCACCTTGAGCGCGGCGGAAGCCGATCTGCTCGCCCTCATGATCGCGACCGAGCTCGATCCCGGGCTCGGCCGCGTGCTCGCCTACCTGCACGACGATGGCCGTCTCAACCAGCCGACGCCGTGGCTTGCGGCACGGCTGGCCGGGCGCGAGCCCGCACCGTTCGCCGGCGCCGCGCTGCTGAGCTGGCAGCTTGCAGCGCCGATCGAGACAGCCGCGCCGGGCCAGCGCCTGATGACGCCGTGGCAGGCGGACCCTGCCGTCGCACTCTCGCTCTTCGGCGGCGCGTGGCTCGACCCCGCGATCGCCGACAACGTGACGCCTGTCGCGCCCGAACCGATCGCGGCGCTGCCGTGCCTGCACGAGCGCGCGCGCGCCGCGCTGCTCGCGCTCGCCGATCTGCGCGAGGCCGAGCTCGTCGGCACGCCCGGCATCGGCCGGCAAACGCTCGCCGCCCAGGTCGCGGCCGCGACCGGGCGCCATCTGCTGGCCGCCGACCTTCCCGCACTGATCGCCGGCGCGCCGAGCGCGGCGCCAGCGATCACGCGCGTGCTGCGCCAGGCCGCGATCACCGGCACGCTCGCCTATTTCCGCGACGCCGACGCGGTGAGCGCGGCCGATTGGGCGCGCGTGCGCCGTCTTGGCGTGCCCTATCTGCGCGGCGTGCGGCATCCGACCGGCGAGCCGCTGCCGGTGACGCTCGCCCCGCTCACCATCGCGGCCCGTCTTGCGCTGTGGCGTCACGCGAGCGCGGCGCCACCGCCGGACGCGCTGATCGCACAGCGATTGACCCCCGCCGAGATCATGCGCGCCGTCGCGGCGCCGGACGTGCCGCTCGCACCGGCGCGCGGCCGCCGGCCCGACAGCGCGCTGCTCACCCGCCTGCCCTGTCCCTACGACTGGGACGATCTCGTGCTGCCCGCGGAGCTGATGAGTCAGCTGCGCGCCTTCGAGACGCAGGTGCGCCTGCGCTGGACCGTGTACGAGGAATGGGGTTTCGGCCGCCTCGCCCATCTCGGCCACGGCATCGCGGCGCTGTTCGGCGGCCCCTCCGGCACCGGCAAGACCATGGCGGCGCAGGTGATGGCGCGCGCGCTCGGCATCGAGCTCCTGCGCGTCGATCTCGCCGGCGTGGTCAACAAGTACATCGGCGAGACCGAGAAGAAGCTGCGCGAAGTGTTCGACGCCTGCGAGGACAGCGGCGCGCTCCTGTTCTTCGACGAGGCCGACGCGCTGTTCGGCATGCGCACGCAGGTCAAGGACGCGCACGACCGCTTCGCCAACATCGAGATCGACTACCTGCTGCAGCGCATCGAGCGCTTCGACGGCGTCGCGATCCTCGCCACCAACCGACGCCAGGATCTCGATCCTGCCTTCGTGCGTCGGCTGCGCTTCGTCGTCGAGTTCGAGACGCCGCGGCCGGACGAACGGATGGCGCTGTGGCGCAAGGCGCTCACGCCGACCGCGCCCAACGGCGAGACGCTGCTCGACGAGATCGACTGGGGCTACCTCGCGCATGGGCTCAACATGACCGGCGCCGAGATCAAGGGCACGGCGCTCGCCGCCGCGTTCATGGCGCGCGCCGAAGGCACGCGCATCGGCATGCGCCACCTGCTCGCCGCCGCGCAGCGCGAGATGGTCAAGCAGGGCGTGCGCTTCCGCGTTCCATTGCAGGAGGCGAGCGGATGAGCGATCCGACCCCGCAGCCGTCCGCGCCGCAGGTGCAGATCGACCGGCTGGTGCTCGACGTTCCCGGGCTCGACCCGGCGCATGCGCGCGCGCTCGCGCTCGGCATTGCCGAAGGGCTCGCCGACGCCGGCCGCAAGGCGGGCGCGCTCGACGGCGCCGGGGGCGAGCACGCCGCCGTCAGCGTGCGGCTCGCCGACGCCGGCGTGCCCGCGGACCTCGCCGCGAAGGTCGTCGCGGCGCTGATCGAAAGGTTGGCGTGATGGCCGGCAAATATCTCCGCGGCGCGCTGATCGAGTTCACGGAAACATTTCCGCTGCCGATCCCGAACGTCATCATCTTCCAATACAACCCGGAAACGATGACGCATACGTGGACGCCGGCGACGACCAATCCCGGCACGCCCGGGCAGCCCAGCAATCCGCTCGCGATCACGGGCCAGCCGCAGGAAGCGTTCTCCTTCTCGCTCGTCATGGACGCCAACGACATGATCGCCGACGGCGATGCAGTCGAGACCGGGCTCGCGACCGTGTCCGGCATCTACACGCGGCTTGCCGCGCTCGAGATGCTGCTGTTTCCGACCGCGCCGCCGGGCGGCGGATTGATCGGCTCGGTGACGGCCGCGCTCGGCATCGGCGGCGGCAGCGCGTCGCCCGATCCGACCCGCCAGGTGCCGGCCGCGCAACTGCCGACCGTGCTGTTCGTGTGGGGGCCGGGCCGCATCGTTCCGGTGCGGGTCACGAGCCTCACCTTCACGGAGAAGCTCTACGACGCCATCCTGCTCAATCCGATCCATGTCGAAGCGCAGCTCGGCCTGCGCGTGCTCACCCAGGACGAGCTCGCAAAAGTCGACGGCCCGCTCGCGACGGTCGCCAAGGGCGCCTCCAGCTATTCGCAGGGCCTGCGCGAGGCGCTCGCGCTCGCCAATCTCGCCAACGCCGCCGAGTCGATCATCGGCATGCTGCCGCTCTGAGGAGGCGCGCATGTTCGCGTCCAACAGCCGCTACTACGGGCTCGTCACCTACACGGTGACCATGCCGGACGGCAGCACCGTCACGGCGACGCGCCTGCCGCTGCCCAATCCGCTCGCGCTCGCCGGCTATCACCGGCGCGTCGTCGGCGACCGGCTCGACCTCCTGGCGGCGCGCTACCTCAAGGACCCGACCTTCTTCTGGCGCATCTGCGATTCCAACGACGCGCCGGCGCCCGACGCGCTCAACGCGCGCGACCTCGTCGGCATTCCGCGGGGGCCCGCGACCTGATGAGCACGCTGTTCGACATCCTGATCGGCGGCACCGCCGCGAGCGACTTCGACGCCGAGATCGTCGAGCTCGAGGTGGAGGAGAACGCCGACCTGCCCGGCGCCTTCTCGCTCACCTTGCCGGTCTCGACCACGTCGTCCGGCGACTACGACACCGTGTCGGATACGCGGCTCGCGCCGCTGTCGAACATCGCCGTCACCGCCCAGGCGGCGGACGGCCAGACGCACTGCCTGATCGACGGCTACGTGCTGTCGCAGGCGATCCATCTCGACACCGGCACATCGAGGAGCACGATCAAGGTGTGGGGCCAGGACGCGTCCTGGCTGATGAACACCACCGAGAAGACGCGCGAATGGGCCGACGTGACCGACGGCGCCGCCGCGAACACCATCTTCGGCGAATACGGCGTCACGCCCGACCCCGGCAACCTCGACGACGATTCCCCGGCGCACACCTCCGACGGCGCGACCCTGATGCAGCGCGCCTCCGACGCGCAGTTCCTGCGCACCCTCGCGCGCCGCAGCGGCAAGCTGTTTCGCGTCTTCTGCACCGACACGCCGGGCCAGCGCACCGGGTTCTTCGGCAAGCCGGACATTGCCGCCGATCCGGCCGTGACGCTGACGCTCAACGACGCCGACGCCGCGACCGTCGCGACCCTCGACATCAGCTGGGACGTGATGCGGCCGAGTGCCGTGACGGCGCGGCAGGTGCTGTTCACCGACAGCGATCCCGACGGCGCCGGCGGCACCGTGTCGGCCGACGACGACGGCCTGCCGGCGATGGACCAGAACGGGCTTGCCGACTTCGCCGGGGGCACGACGACGGCGCTGCTCACAACCACGGCGGCCGACGCCGACACGCTCACCCAGCGTACGGATTCGCTGCTGCGCGAGGCCGGCTGGTTCGTGCGCTGCCAGGGCACGACCGACGCCGACCGGCTCGGCGCCATCCTGCGGGCCGGCACGGTCGCGAAGGTCGACGCCGCCGGCGCCATGCACTCGGGCAACTATCTCGTGTGGAGCGTGCGTCACCACATCACCGCCGAGAAGCACGAGATGACGTTCGTGCTGGTGCGCAACGCGGTCGGCACGGCCGCCGCGTCCTCCTCCTCGCTGCTCGGAGGACTCGGGCTATGAACGAGATGCTGCTGCAGGACGTGCTCGATCAGATGCGCAGCCGCTTCTACGGCAAGTATCGCGGCGTCGTCACCGACGTCGACGCCTCGACAATGCGCATCAAGGCGAGCGTGCCGTCGGTGCTGCCGGGGGCGTCCACCGGATGGTGCGCGCCGTGCGTGCCGTACGCCGGCCCGCAGGTCGGGTTCATGATGCTGCCCGAGGTCGGCAGCGGCGTGTGGATCGAGTTCGAGGGCGGCGACGTCTCGTTTCCGATCTGGACCGGCTGCTACTGGAGCTCGGGCGACATCCCGTCCTCCGTCTCCGCCGACGTCAAGACCATCGTGACCTCGGCCGGAACGCTGAGCTTCGACAACAGCAACAGCGCCGTGACGCTCGCCGGCTCGTCGCAGAACACCCTCGCGCTCGACCAGAACGGCGCGACCGTCACGGCCGGCTCCGGCAAGATCGAGGTCGGCTCCTCCGGCGTCTCGGTCAACAAAGGCGCACTGGAGGTGACGTGATGCCCGCCCTCCTCACCGCCGCCAGCGTGATGATGTGCCCGCACGGCGGCACGATCACGGCCACGCCTGGCGCCACGAGCGCAAGCATCGACGCACCGATCCTGCGCGGCTCCGACACCTTCTCGATCGCGGGCTGCAGCTTCACGCTGCCGGGGCCCGTTTCCAGCCCATGCGTCAGCGTCAACTGGGTGCAGACGGCGACGCACGTGAAGCACGGCGGCGATTTCGTGCTGAACGAGGCCAGCGTCGGGCTGTGCCTCGCCGGCACCCAGGCGCCGCAGGGCACGGTGCAGATCTCCTCGACCCAGTCGAAGGTGAGCGGATTGTGAGATGAGCGCGCGCACGCAGGCGACCGGGAGACGCGCATGATCCGCAACGATTTCGCGTTCCCGTTCCACATCGACGCCGCCTCCGGCCAGGCCGCGCAGGCGTCGTACCAGGACCATGTCGACCAGATGATCCGTCAGGTCCTGCTGACCGATCCGGGCGAACGCGTCTGCCTGCCGACTTTCGGCGCCGGGCTGCGCCGCCTCATCTTCGCGCCGCTCACCGCGCAGCTGCAGTCGAGCGCGCAGATGGCGGTGACGCAGGCGCTCAACACGTGGCTTTCCGGACAGATCACGGTGCAGAAGGTGACGGTCGATACGCCGGTGAGCGATCCGGATCTCGCCCCCGGCACCATCATGATCACCGTGACTTACGTCCTGATCGAGACCCAGTCGGTGCGGCAAACCCAGGTTCAGGTGATCTGAAATGACACCCTTGAACGAACCGCGCGACCGGCTCACGGCGGTGACCCATTCGGGCACCTACAACGGCATCGACTTCGTCGAGGTCGCGGCGCCGCGCGTGCTGCACGTGCATTTCCTCAACGCGGTCGCGGTCGCCGATGCTTCGCTGACCGTGTCGATCGACGGCGGCGACAGCGTTCCGACCGTCCCGCTCCAGCCGATCGACAACACCACCGACTGGTCGACCGTCGACGGGCATCTGCTGCTGACGCTCAACACGCTCACCGACGGCGACTTCTCGATCTATCGCCTGACCATCACGGCGCCGAAGCTCGACGTCTTCCTCGACAGCACCGCCTTCTCGTTCATGCCGGCCTGCCAGAGCGAGTTCGATTGCGCGCCGCGGCCGCACGACTGTCCGCCCGACGACACGCCGGTGCCGCCGATCGACTATCTCGCCAAGGACTTCCTGAGCTTCCGCCAGGCGCTGACCGAGTTCTCCTCGCTGCGCTACCCGAACTGGGTCGAACGCTCGGAGGCCGACTTCGGCATGATGATGGCCGAGGTGCTCTCGGCGGTCGGCGACGAGCTCAGCTACCTGCAGGACCGCGTCGCCGCCGAGGCGACGCTGCCGACCGCGACGCAGCGCCGCTCGCTCGTCAGCCTCGCCCGCCTCGTCGACTACGAGCCGCTGCCGGCGACGAGCGGCACCACGCTCCTGCTGTGCAGCGCCACCGCGAACGGCACGGTCGCGGCCGGCACGCGCATCTCGGCGCTCGCGCCCGACGGCTCGCCGGTACCCTTCGAGGTCGGAACCGGGCTCGCCGACGCCACCGCCTACAATCTCGCCACCGCGCTGAACTACGGCATCGCACCCTACTGGTTCGACGACTCGGAGCAGTGCTGCCCGGCCGGCAGCACCGATCTCTGGATCCGGAATCATGGCTTCAACTTCGCGCCCGGCCAGGTGCTGCTGATCCAGACCGACCTGCCGGGCGAAAGCCTGCGCCAGACCGTCACGCTGACCGCCCCCGGCGTCGAGACGGTCGACCCGATCTACCTCACCGGCGGCGCGCCGACGCCGATCACGCACATCGTCTGGGGCACGAGCGACGCGCTCACCCGCGCGCGTGACCTCAATCTCACGCAGCTCGGCGGCAACTTGCTGCCGGCGACGCAGGGCCAGCGCTTCACCGAGACCTTCGCGATCGGCTCTGCCCTGCCGTCGGCGCCCGATGCGACGCTCGCGATCATGCGCCGGGGCCCCAACAGCAGCGACGCGCAGGTCAACCCGATCTATCGCTATCCCCTCGCCCAGGGTCCGCTCGGCTGGCTCGCCGGCAGCGACCCGACCCAGGCGCTGAAGCCCGAGATAAAGCTGCAGCAGACGTTGCCCGCCGTGAACGACTGGATTTTCGTCACCTCGCTGCTCACGTCGCTCCCGACCTACACGAACTTCACCATCGATCCGGTCGCGTGGCGCGCGGTCGCGCGCACGCCGACCGGCCTGCCGACCCACTACGACATCGACGGCGACAGCGGCAGCACCATCCGCTTCGGCGACGATGTGTTCGGCGCCGCGCCGACCGAGCAGGATCTCTTCACCGTCACCTATCGCACCGGGCTCGGCGCGACCGGCAACGTCGCGGCCGACACCATCACGGCGATCGCGCCGGGCACGACCATGCTGGCGAGCGTGCGCAATCCGTTCGCGGTCACCAACGGTGCCGATGCCGAGTCGGCCGATCACATCCGCCGCATGGCGCCGCAGGCGTTCCAGGCGGTGCAATACCGCGCGGTGCTCCCGGGCGACTACGCGGCCGCCGCCGAGACTCTTCCCTGGGTGGACAAGGCGGTCACCTCGTTCCGCTGGACCGGCAGCTGGATGACGGTGTTCACCTCGGCCGATCCGCGCGCCGGCCGGCCGGTCGACGTCACCGAGCAGGTCGCGCTCATCGAGCTGCTCAATCGCCGCCGCCTCGCCGGCTACGAGTCGTACGCACCGCCGCCGCAATATCTCTCGATCGACCTGAAAATCGAGGTCTGCGTCGACGAGGGCTGGCTCGGCAACGACGTCGAGGCCGGCGTGCTCGACCGGCTCGGCAGCTCGACGCGCGCCGACGACAGCACCGGGTTCTTCTTCGCCGACCGCTTCACCTTCGGCACGCCGCTCTACCGCAGCCGCCTCGAGGCCGCGATCCAGGGCGTGCCCGGCGTCGCCGGCGTGCACGCCATCACGTATCGCCAGCGTGGCACGTTTGCCGGCTTCGTCGATCTGCCCGAGGTGATCACGCCCGGGCCGATGCAGATCCTGCGCGTCGACAACGACCCCAGCTGGCCCGAGCGCGGCACCATCCGCGTCATTCCGGAGGGAGGACGATGACCTTTCCGGTCTGCCCCTGCGACGGCGCCAAGCTCGCGGCGCCGGTCAACCTGCCGGGCCTGCCGCGCATCGCGTATCGGGTCGGCACCTATGTGGACTTCCGCCGCGCGGTGCTCACCCCGCTCGACGGCGAGCAGACGCTGTCGGTCGACGGCGTGCCGGTGTGGCGAACGAGCGGCTCCGGCGATCTCGCGGTGATGATCGCCGAATGGTTCGCCTACATTGCGGACATCCTCACCTTCTATAATGAGCGCATCGCCAACCAGGATTATCTGCGCACCGCCGACCTGCCCGAGAGCGTCGCACATCTCATCGCCATTCTCGGCTACCGCCCGCGCCCGGCGATCGGCGCGACCGGCGAGCTCGCCGCGCTCGTGACGGGGGGCCAGAGCGCGACCTTGCCGGCCGGGTTGCAATTCCAGAGCAAGCCGGCGCCGGGGCAGCCGCCGCAGACCTTCGAGCTCTACCCCGCCGTATCGATCGGAGCTCCCGATCAGGTTCCCGCCATCCCGCCGCCGGTCCTGCTCGCGCCTGTCCCGACCCAGCTGACGTGGGGGGGCTTGCTGGGCGAGATGTACGGCGCCGAGTTCGGGATGGTCCATGATTTCCTGCTCGAGACCGGGACTGCATCGAGCGGCGGCGCGATTCAGGAGCTCAGCCAGGAAGCGATCGCCGACGAGACGATTGACGACGCGATCGCGAGCGACACGGGCGGCGACGCACTGTCCGAACCCATCGGCTACATCCCACCCGTCATCGCGACCGTGCCCGACAGTGCCGATTACGCGCTGCTCTTGCGTGGCGCGGTCGACGGAATCGATCCGGGCGCATCGCTGGTGCTCGCGCCGCGCGATCCGACCAAAGACCCGATGTTCGCGAAGGTCCTGAGCGCGACGATCACGCCGGCGCCCACGGGGGGCCAGCAGACCGCGCTCACCATCAAGCTCTACGGCACGCCGCCCGACGGGCTGACCGCCGCGCAGGCGCGGCTCGAGCAGTCGAACCAGAGTGCGCCGCTTTGGAGCCTCTATTCCGATGGCGTCGTCAATGGCCCCGACATCCACCTCGCGAGCCTGGTGCGCCAGATCCGTCCGAACGATTGGGTGCTGTTGGCGCAGCCTTCGCAAACCTCGCTGCTCCTCCAGGTCGACAGCGTCAGCGAGACGATCTGGGACGCCAATGCCGACCCGGTCGCCAACCATCCGGTGCCGATCCCGCACACGGTGCTGTCGTTCAAGGCCATGCTGCCGGACGGATGGGACAACTCCGCGACCGTGCACTTCGGCTGGGTCTCGGCCGGCACCCTGCTCGACCAGCCCTTCTCGATCTGGACCGGCACGCCGACCACGCTGATCGCCAGCGGCGCGCAGAAATTCCCGCTCGGGCTCAGCTATTCGATCCTGCTGCAGGACTCGACCGGCGTCGGCATCGCGGCGACCGGCAGCTCGAATGACGGCGCGAGCCTGCTGCTCAGCAACCTGCCGGATCCGGTGCCGCGGCTGCAGCCGCCCTTCACGGTCCTGCCCAACGTGCTCAAGGTGTCGCGCGGCAAGACCATCGCCAACGAGGTGCTCGGCAGCGGCGACGCGACCAATCCGGCGCAGAGCTTCAAGCTCAAGCAGTCGCCCGTGACCTATCTGCAGCAGGGCGCCTCCTATGCGAGCACGATCAAGCTCACGGTCAGCGGCCAGCCGTGGACCGAGGTTGCGAGCTTCTACGGCCAGTCGTCCGACGCCACGGTCTTCGTCACCTCCGAGGACGACGCGGGCTTCACCCACGTGACGTTCGGCGACGGCGTCAACGGCGCGCGCCTGCCCACCGGCGTGAACAACGTCGTCGCCACCTACCGGATCGGCGCCGGCGCCGCCGCGCCGGCTGCCGGCAAGCTCACCGTCATCGGGCAGTCCTATCCGGGGCTGCGCGCGATACTCAACCCGCTCGCCGTCGGCGGCGGCGCCGATGCGGATCCGCCCGATCAGGTGAAGCGCTATGCGCCGCGCTCGGTGCTCGCCTTCGGGCGCGCCGTCTCGGTGTTCGACTACGAGGCGATCGCGGCGCTCACGCCGGGCGTGACGCGCGCGCGCGCCGTGTGGGCGTGGGACGACGCGAGCCAGCGCACGATGGTGACCGTCTATGTCGGCGACGACGGCGCCGCGGCGTCGGCCGCGACCACGGCGCTGACGCAGGCCGCCGATCCCAACCGGCGGCCCGTGGTCGTGCAGGCGACGCCGGTCGCAGCCACGCTCTCGCTCACGCTGGCGATCGCGAGCGGCATGGATTCGGACAGCATCAAATCAAACGTGGTCATCGCGCTGACCGATCCGCAGGCCGGGCTGTTCGGCACCACGGCGCTCGCGATCGGCCAGCCGGTGTTCGACAGCCAGATCGAGGCGGCGGTGCTGGCGGTGCCGGGCGCCGTCGCGATCACGGCCGCGAGCTTTGCGGCCAACGGCACGCCGCAGGCCGGACCGCTCCACGATCCCGGCGAAGGCGCCTACTACGTGCTCGATCTCGATCCTGGCGACATCACCACCCTGACGGGGCCCGACAGCCATGGCGGATGACGGCTACGTTGCCTGGTACCAGAGCAAGCTCTGGCAGCTGCTGCCCGCGGTCTATCGCACCGCCGACGGCGCGGTGCCGGGCGTTCCGGGGCCGCTGCAGGAGCTCGTCGACCGCATCGGCGCCGAGACCGCGACGGTGCGGCGGAGCATCGACCGGCTGTGGGAGAACCAGTCGATCGAGACCTGCGACGACTGGGTCGTGCCCTATATCGGCGACCTGCTGGCGACTCGGCTCGTCTCCTGCCTCGACGCGCGCGATCAGCGGCTCGACGTCGCCAAGACGATCTACTATCGCCGGCGCAGCGGCACGCTCGGCCTGCTCGAGGAGCTCGCCTTCAACATCGCGGGACGCAATGCGCGCGCGGTCGAATTCTTCCGCCGCCTCGGTCGCACGCGCCACCAGTTCGACCCGCCGATCGTCGAGGCCTTCGGGCCCCTCGTCGCGGCATGGACGCCGTCCACCGACTACGCAAGCGGACGGTACGTGACCAATGCCGGCAACGCGTATCGTTGCCTCACCGCCGGCGAGTCGGCGGCGAGCGGCGGCCCGACGGGCACCGGGACGAGCATCGCGGACGGCGCCGTCACCTGGACCTTCGTCGATCCCACGAGCTCGTTCGTTCCGGCCGTGATCGAGGGCCTCGTCGGCGCCGACTCGGGGACCCCCGCAGGCGGCTTTGCGGATCTGCGCAACGCCTACGCGGCCACCAATACGGGCACCGCCTTCGACGAGTTCGCCCATACGGCGGATCTGCGGCGCGGCGTGCAGTCGGCCGGCTGGTACAACATCTCGCATCTCGGCGTCTTCATCTGGTGGCTGCACAGCTACCAGATCCAGGACGCCTCGCCGGTGAGCAGCGGCAAGGATCCATCCTGCTTCACCTTCGATCCGAGCGGCCGCGAGATCCCGCTGTTCGCGCCGGGGCGCGGCGGCGCGACCTTCGGCGACGAATGGGTCTCGCCCAACGAGTGGGACCTTCAGGTCGCGGTTCGCGAGACGCTGTGGAGCACCTATCCGGACCAGCTCTACGGTCCGGCGTTCTGGGTCGGAACGTTGCTGGGCGACTCGGGGGCCCCGCTGACGCGGGACAATGTGCGCATCCAGCCGGAGCGCGGCGTGTTCAGCTTCGTCAACGCGCCGCCGGCCGGCACCATCGTCACCACCTATCACTTCGGCTTCATGTCGACGATCGGCGCCGGCGGCTTTTCCGAGGCCTTGCTCGAATCGATCGACCAGCCGGCGGCGAAGACCACCGTGAAGGACGACTCGCACCTCGACAACGCGCTCGCCGGCATCGCCGGCGCCGCCACCCTCGAGATCGGCAACTCGCTCACCTACAAGGGCCTGACCGCCGGGCTGACCTTGCCGGCGGCGCCGGTCGTGCTGCGCGCTCGCGACGGCCTGCGGCCGATGATCCGCTGGGCCGGCGGCGGCGCGACGTGGACGATCACGGGCGCCGGCAACAGCCTGGTCCTGCAGGGCCTGTGGCTGCAGGGCGCCGATATCGTGCTCGCCGGCAAATTCGACACCGTCAGCCTGCGCCTCGTCACCTTCGATCCCGGCTCCCTCGCCGCGACCGCGCCGTCGTTCGCCACCGCGATCGACGGCATGCCGCTCGCGCCCGTTCGTCTGTGGGTCGAGGCAGAGATCACCACGCTCACCATGGAGCGCTGCATCACCGGGCCGATCGCGACGCGCAACAGCGGCCTGGTCGAGCAGCTCACCGTGACCGACAGCATCATCCAGTCGATCGCCGCCGGCGATGACGCGCTCGACATTGCCGGGCACGACGTGTCGCTCGCGCGCACGACCGTGCTCGGCCCGATCGCGGCGCATCGCCTCGACGCGAGCGAGTGCATTCTCGACGATGTCGCGACCGTCGTCGACACCCAGCATGGCTGCGTGCGCTTCTCCGCCTACGCGAAAGGCAGCAATCTGCACGCGCCCTATCGCAGCGTCGTGGTGCCGCCGGTCGGGCCGCAGTTCGTCTCGCGCCGCTTCGGCGAGCCCAGCTACGCGCGGCTTACGCGCCTCGCCGACAACGCGATCATCACGCCGCAGGCCGGCGACACGATCCTCGGTGGCGCGCAGAACGGCTCCGAGATGGGCGCGTTCAGCGGCGAACACATCGCGCTCAGGAAGCGCGGGCTCGTCATCAAGTTCGAGGAATACGCCCCGCTCGGCGTGTACCCGGTGTGGATCGATGCGGATTGAGACGTGCACTGACACGACGCGTTGGGCACGCGCGCGGCGCGCCGCCCGGTCAATGAACGGAGGGCTCCGATGACTGCCGACAGAGCCAGGGTCAGCTACGATCCGTCCCGCCAGTATCGGCTGCTCGTCCCGCAGCAGGGCCGCGTCACGCTGGAGGCGGACGGCAACGAAGCCGCGATGCTCGCCGAGGAGGCGCTGCGCCTGGAGACGATCGACATCGTCGGCCCGAGCGGCACGCCCGACGACGGCTATGCGCCGACCAGCGGCAAGGGCCCGGGTGACGTCAACATCGGGCCCGGCACTTTCTACGTGGGCGGCTGGCGCCTGCAGCGGCTCGCGAGCGAGGGCAAGATCGACCTCGCCAAGCAGCCGGACTGGGTCGATTTTCCGGCGCCCGCGCTGCCGCCCGCGCAGCCGCCGCCGCCGATGACCGAGGGCGACTTCCTGGTCGCGCTTCTCGTCAACGAGCAGACGGTCTGCGCGGTCGAGGACCAGGCGCTGCGCGAGGTCGCGCTCGGCGGTCCCGACAGCGCCGCGCGCACGCGGCTGATGCAGCACTTCCTCAGCCTGCCGATCAAGGGCACGACCTGCGCGGATGGCGCCAAGGCCGTCGCGCAGGCGCTCAAGGCCGACGGCGTCACGCTCGACCCCGCGACGTTGCAGATCAAGTCGGCGGCGAAGTTGAAAGTGGGTTTCGTGCCGGGCCCGACCTCGACCGACCCGTGCACGCCGGCGGCCGCCGGCGGCTATCTCGGCGCCGACAACCAGCTCGTGCGCGTCACCGTGATCGACTACGACGCCGCCGCCAAGACCGGCACGCTGCTGTGGGGATGGAACAACGCGTCGATCATGTATCGCGCCAGCGCCGGCGACCCGCTGCACCTCACGCTCAAGGGCACGCCGATCGACGGCGAGCACGCCCCGCAGAAGGGCCAGGCGGTGGAAATCCTGCGCACCCAGTCGGTGCTCGACAGCAAGAACCAGAACTACGTCGCCTCGGCGCAAGGCTTCGTCACCACGGTGCACGACGCCTACTCGTTCGACACCGGGCAGCTCAGTCTCACCGATCAGTTGCCGGACGCTTACACCAAGGACAAGACGACGCTGTTCATCCGACTGTGGCAGGCGACCGTGCCGTTCGTCGCCGGCCAGCCGACGAAGCTCGACGACATCTCCGGCATCACCGTCACGGTGACCTTGCCGCTGCTGCCGACGGCGATCGCGCTGCGCCCGTACTGGCGCTTCGCGGTGCGGCCGAGCACGCCGGTCAGGGTCTACCCGCAGCGCTATTTCGATGCGGCGCAGCCGCCGGACGGGCCGCGCCAGTGGATCGCCGACATCGCCGTGATGGAGGCATCGCGCGAAGGCGCGACGCTGGTCGAGGATTGCCGCCCGCACTTCGTGCCGCTGACGCAGCAGGAGAACAGCACGTGCTGCACGCTCACGCTCGGGCCGGACGACGTCAAGGCGCGCGGCGGCCTGCAGGCCGTGATGGATTCGATTGCCGGAAAATTTTCCGGCCTCTCGCTTCGCGCCGGCACCTATCCGCTCGCCGCGCCGCTCGCTCTCACCAGCAAGCATGCGGGCCTCTCGCTCGAGGCGTGCGCCGGCCAGGTGACCCTCCAGGCCAATGCGACGGACCTCACGCCCTTCCTGCTCGGGCTCATCGGCCTCAACGGCGCCGCGAACGTCACGCTGCGCCGATTGACCTTTGCGATCCCGCTCGTTCCGATCACCGTCAACGACAAGAAATCGTTCGTCAGCACCGGCGTGTTCGCCTATGCGTCGGCGAACCTGACGGTCGAGGCGTGCGTCTTCCAGGCGAGCGTGCCCGCCACCGCGACCGCGGTCGACGGCGCCGGGCTCGCGATCGCCGGCCAGTCGCCCGGCCTCACGGCGCGGGGCAACAGCTTCGTCGGCGGCGCCTTCGCGGCCGGCAGCGTGGTCGTCGGCATCGCGGCGGTCGCCACCGCGGCCACGGTCTCGGCGACCCTCGACGGCGCCGACATCAGCGGCAATCAGTTCCAGAGCATCACCGCCGGCGTCTTCGCCTTCATGCAGCTCGGCCAGGTGCGCTGCGCCGACAACCGCGTGAACGCATGCGCCACCGGGCTCTTTTTCGCCGACGTCAATCTCGCCGCCGCGACCGCGGTCGCCAGCAACGGGCTGACCGGGACGATCGACGAGGCGCAGGGCGGCGGCAACCTGCCGGGCGCGCTCAATTTCAACATGCAGGCGCCGGCGATCGCGGCGCTCACCGTCTATATCGACGGGCTGCTCGCCAAGCTGCCGCAGCCGCCGAAGGCATCGGTCGTGGCCGAAGGCGCACACAGGGTCCTCGCCGCCGACATCGCCACGCGCGGCACGCAGGTCTGGACGACGCTGAACACGACCCCGGCCGCGCCGACGCGCACGACACGCAGCCGCAGCCAAAGCGACACGAAGGAGGCTTCCGACACGGCGCAGCCTGCCGCCGCGGCACCGGGGATCCCCAGCGACCTGACGGAGACGATCAAGGCGTCGCTCGCGAACCTGCAGGAGATCGCGATCTCCGCCGAGGTTGCCGACACCGTCGTGCCGCCGGTGCTGCACATCAGCGGCAACGACGTCAGCCTCGCCGCCGTGGATGCGAAGCTCATGCCCGGCGTCGGCATCGCGACCGTCTTCTCGCCGCGCGACGAGAGCGGCACCGTGCTGTTGACGGGCAACCGGGTGGTGACCGCCGATGTGCGCACCAGCGCCGGCGCCGTCCTCTTCCCGACGGCCGCGGCCGTGACCGGGAACATGTTCATGCAGACCGGCGACGCGCGCGCACAGGCGGCGGCGTTCGTGTCGCTCTCCGAGTTCACCGCGCCGGTCGAGGTGATCGGCAACGTCATCGTCACCACCTCGCTGATTGTTCCGGCGAGAACGGGCGCCGCGGCGACGACGAGCTGGGATTTCCTCAATACGGTGCGCTGAGGGAACCGCAGATGCAGAGCGCCGGTTTCGTGGCGAAGGCAGCCGCGCCAGTGGACCGCGCGCCCGATGTCGCCGCGCAAGGCGCACAGCCGCAGCGCGGCCCCGCGATCGGCAACCAGGCGGCGCTGCGCAGGCTCGAGCGCGGCGGGCCGCGATCGCGGATGCTCCAGCGCAAGCTGGAGGTCGGCGCGGTCGACGATCCGCTCGAGCATGAGGCGGATGCGGTGGCGGATCGGGTCATGCGCATGGCGGATCCTGGGGTTGCGGTCGCCCGTGCGCCGGCGATGGTCCGCCGCAAGTGTGCGGCGTGCGAGGAGCAGGAAAAGGTTCAGCGCGCGCCAACCGCGCAGCCCATCGTGCGCCGCAAATGCGCCGCGTGCGAGGAGGAGGAGAAGGTTCAGAAGAAGGGCGCCGGGACGAACGGTGCAGCCCAGGCTCCGCCCATGGTGCATGCGACGCTGCGTTCGTCAGGACGACCGCTCGATCCGGCCGCGCGCGCCTTCTTCGAGCCGCGGTTCGGACGGGACTTCGGCGCCGTGCGCGTGCACGACGACACCGCGGCCGCCGCGTCGGCGCGCTCGGTCGACGCGGTGGCCTACACGGTCGGGCATGACATCGTATTCGCGCAAGGGCGATACGCGCCGGACACGCCACCGGGCCGACAGTTGCTCGCGCACGAGCTTGCGCACGTTGTCCAGCAGAACGGAGGAGCTTCGCGCGGCGGTCCATTGCGACGACAGTCGGCGACGAGCGAAGCCGCACCCGAGGCGTCGCCCTCCCCACTAGGCGCCTCGGGCGCCCCGCCTGCACGCAAGACAATATTTACGCCAGGCGAAATGCACGACCATCAGCCGAGCGGCAAATGGAGCGAAATCCAGAAGGATCCGCAAAGCGGTCCGAAAGAATCGTTGGCCTGCAGTCTCATGGACCCTGCCACGGTGATGCAAGTAGCCGCTGTTGCTGAACTCGGCGACAAACCGATCGCGCTGAAGCACCTCAATTGGTTTTTGCAGGATGGCTCGGGCAAGGATTTCTTGGAAGACGTCAATCTTGAGCAAATGCTGCGAACGGACGCTGGAATTCAGCGGCTTTTGGCAGGAAAGATTTCGTCCGCGCCCGCCGGTCATTTCGGCGTCGACCAGCACGATTATGCCGACCAGAACTTCCGTGATGCCTTCGGCAACATCGACCGCATGGATTACGAGGTCGATACATCGACTCGAAGCGTGCACGTCTGGTTTCAAGATCGCTACGAATGGCATCCGGTGTATCCGGGACTCTATTCGGAGTTTCCCAGCGACACGGCGGCCGTCGGCGGGATGGCGCGGCCATCGAACTGCGTCCACGCGGCAGCCGTCGAATTGAAGGCTGGCAAGGCGAGAGACTTCTGGATGAAGGGCGAGACCACGGTCTCCTTGAGCGTCATCAATATCCCGCAGACCGCTCCGGGCCCACAGGCTCCTACGAGTCCCGCACCCGAGACGCCGGCCGAGCCGAGTCCAAACTCCACTCAAAGCCCCACGCCCGCGCCGGACCCGATGCCAGTCTCACCACCCGAACCAGGGGGCCTCCCGGCCGGAACGCTGAACGCGGGCTACACTCAATGCGATTTCCTCGACGACAATATTTCGACCGAGGCGCAACGAGCCCTCTATGCGCTCTACAAGCGTGATGGGGATTCGCGCAACGATGCGTTGCGAATGCTGGGCGCCGTAAGATCAGGACAAATGCAAGGCGTCTACAAGGAAGACGAACAGACGCCGGCGGTCATCGCGGCGCGCCACGGCGGCTCCTGGTGGACCGCCGTGCCGCCGGGACAAGGCGCCGTCGTGTCCGAGGTCGAGCCGCCGCCAATCGCGGTGTTTCGAAACGCCGTCGCATCCGACCGCGAGCAGCTCGCCGATGCCCTCGACGCGGCGTGGCTGCGCTCGCCCTTGGCCCAGGAGACGATCGCCATCCCGCCGCCGTCGGGGAAGGAATGCCCATTGATCCCGCCGCCCCCGCACGATGAGCCGACACCGGAGGATACGCCTGCGGATCCGCTTCCCGATTCGCTGCCCCTGTGCATCGACCAGGTCGATTGGGACAGCCGCTTCACGGCGTTGCAGGATCAATGTTTCGGAGCGGTCGCGTCGATCGCTGCAATCTGCGCCGCATCGAACGCCAGCGCCACCCCGCCGAATATCGGAAAGGATATCGAAGAAAGGATACTCGCGATCGCCCAAGCAGCCCTCGGGCTCAAGTCGACAGGTTGCGAGGGATACGTCTGGACTGTGGGTCCGCATAATCCACTGGAACCCGGCGTCGAGGAGAAGATACGCCAGCTCACCACACAACGCGTCGAGGAATGCGTGGTCGGCGTGAATTGCGCCGGCATGAAGGAGACGGAGCGCGCGGAGCTCGCGCGCGATCCGCGGCGATGCGATCCATGGATCAGTGCTTCGCGGTCCGAGTGCGAGGAGATTCGGCAGCGATATCGGAAATGGCTGGCCAAGCATTAAGCCGCCATGAGGCGGGCGCGCTGCCGCAGCGCGCTCACTGTTTCCGAGCGGTGGCCCGAGCCGAGCGACTCAACCCCGCATCCGCGCAAACTCATAAAGCGCAATCGTCGCCGCTACCGAGGCGTTCACGCTCTCGACCGCTTGGCGACCGCCCGGAATGCGCAGGAGCTCGTCGCAATGCTCGCGCGTCTTCTGCCGCAGTCCCTCGCCTTCGGCGCCGATCACGAACACCGTCTGCGGCGCGAACTCCGTCTGCGCCAGCGTGCGCTCGCCGCGCTCGTCGAGGCCGTAGACGCGGAAGCTCATGTCCTTCAAGCGGTCGATCGTCTGCGCCAGGTTGGTGATCCGGTAGATATCGACGAACTCGGCGCCGCCGACCGCGAAGCGCAGGACATTCGGCGTGAGCTCGGCCGAGCGGTGCCGCATCAGGATGACGGCGTCGGCATGGAAGAAGGCGGCGCTGCGCAGGATGGTCGCGAGGTTCTGCGGATTGGAGACCTGGTCGAGCGCGAGCACGCATTTGGCCTGAGCGAGGCGGTCGAGATCGCCGTCCCCGAACACCGGGAGCGGCGTCACCAGCGCCAGGATGCCCTGGTGCTTGTCCGCCTCGGTGAAGTCGCCGAGCCGCATGAAATCCGGCCACGCCACCTCCTCGATCGGCACGTGGCGCCGCTCGCATTCGGCGACGATCGCCTCGTAGTAGGAAAGGCGGCCGGCGATCACCAGCCGGCGGATCGCGGCCGGCCGACGCAGCAGAACCGCCTCGACGGAGTGCTTGCCGAACACCTTCTCGACGTTCGGCGCGCCGTGGACATCGCGCTCGTGCGGGCGCTCCGGCCGGCTGCCGCCCTGGCGGGGCTTGTCGGCGCGATGATCCCCATCCCTCGCCTTCGCCGGCCGACGGGCTTTCCATGGCTTTTTCGTCCGGTGGTCGAAATGCGGCACGGCAGGCCTTCGATGAGATGCAACTCCGCGCGTCCTCTGCGGGTTCGCGCGAGCGCTCGGACCGTAGAATTGTCGGTTCTGACGCCGGCGATCAAGGGATTCAGGCGCGCGAAATTGGTTCAGACGAAGCCGGCGGCGTCGCGTGGAGACACGTACGTTTCCATTCGGGCATGGAATATCATTGGAAAACGGGGGCCCTCCTCAAAAAGAGGGAGGCTCCCGGGTCGCGCTTTCCGCTAAGAAAACAGAGCAAGGATTCGGAGTGGCTGGGGGAACCGAACCATGGGACTGGGACTGCAAAAACTGATCGCGCTCGCCGTGGTGGCCGTGGTCGGCGTGACGATGGCTGCCATGGGGGCTTCGCGCGATTCCTTCATGGGGCTGGTCCTCGCCGGCGCGGGCGTCTTCCTGGTGGTCGCGACCAATCGCTACCGCGTGAATCCCACCTACACAGACGCGAACGGCAAGCAACAGACCGTCGGACCGGCAATGCTGATCTTCATGGCGGTGCTTGCCGTTCTCCTCGTCGCCGCCGGCCTGTTCGTCGGAATACACGGCCTGGAATAGGCGGCAGCAGTGAAGACGCGCGCCTGACCGGCCGCGCTTTGGATTGCGCGCGCTGAAGACTTGTGCGGCGCGTTTTCGCGGGCCGGCAAGGCACGATCATGCTATGATCACGGTGCCCGATTGGCCAGCATTACTGACCAATCCGATCAGCGTCTCCGGGGAGAGCGCCATGCGCGCCGACGTCGAGCGGACGGCCATCCGCAAGATCTACCTGCGACTGCTTCCGCTGCTCTTTCTCGCCTACTTCGTTTGCTATCTCGACCGCATCAATGTCGGCTTCGCCGCGTTGACCATGAACAAGGATCTGGGCTTCACCGCCACGGTCTTCGCGCTGGGCGCGTCCGCGTTCTTCTGGGGCTACTGCCTGTTCGAGGTTCCGAGCAACATCGTGCTCGAGAAGGTCGGCGCGCGGCTCTGGATCGCCCGCATCATGATCACTTGGGGCCTCTTCTCCGGCGCCACGGCGTTCGTCACCGGCGCGACGAGCTTCGGGATCATCCGCTTCTTTCTCGGCGTCGCCGAGGCTGGCTTCTTTCCCGGCATGATCCTCTATTTCACGTACTGGTTCCCGGCGCGCTATCGCGGCCAGGTGGTCGGCTGGTTCATGACCGCGATCCCGGTCGCGATCTTCCTCGGCGGCCCGATCTCAACCTCGCTGATGGTCGCGCTCGACGGCTCCCTCGGTCTTGCCGGCTGGCGCTGGCTGTTCATCGCCGAGGCCGTGCCGGCGGTGCTGCTCGGCGTCGTCGTGCTTCTTTACCTGACCGACCGCCCCGCGCAGGCGCGCTGGCTCGCGCCCGACGAGCGCGAGTGGCTTCTCGCCGAGCTCGCCGCCGAGCGCACCGCGGTGGACCGCGTCCGCGTCTTTTCGGTGCTCCAGTCGCTCATTCACTGGCGTGTGCTCGCGCTGGCGGTGATCTATCTCGGGATCGGCACCGCGAGCCTCGGCCTTGTCCTGTTCCTTCCGCTGATGCTCAAGCAGCTCGGCCTGACGACGCTCCAGACCGGCTTCGCGGCGGCCGTTCCGTATGTGGTCGGCACCATGGGCATGGTGATCTGCGGCTATCTCACCGATTACATGCACGAGCGGCGGTGGAACCTGTTCTTCACCTGCATGGCCGCCGTGGTAGGCCTGCTCGTAGCCGCGCTGCTGCACGGCAGCCTGTGGGCGCTCGCCGGCCTGTCGATCGCGACGATCGGCTTCTACGGAATGAAGACCTCGTTCTGGCCGCTGCCCTCGACCTTCATGAGCGGCACGGCGGCCGCCGCCGCGATTGCGGCGATCAATTCGCTCGGCAATCTCGGCGGCCTCATCGGCCCGAATGCGGTGGGCTGGCTCAAGGATAGGACCGGGAGCTTCGAGGCGGGGCTCTACTTCCTGGCCGGCTGCGCGCTCGTCTCCGCGCTGGTCACCCTCGTCGCCGTGCATGAGCGTCGCGCGCCGTCCAAACCCGAGCACGTCGGCATGGCGCCGGCATAGGCGGTCGCCGGCGCTCGATGGGAGCGGGCGCGGGGTTCGATCAAGACTGCCAACCCAATGAACCTCTCCCTGCCTCCGCGCGTCCAATGGACGAGCGCGAGCCGGCCTTCGCATCATCCATGCGGGGCCATCGCTGCAATTTCAGGAGAGCTTCATGCCTCGCAAGTCGGGCCGCACTTCGATCCGCACCGTCGCGGCGCTGGCCGCTTTCGGCGCGTTCGCCTTTGCCGCGTCGGCCGCGCAAGCCGTACCCATTGGCGGCAACTTCGCGGCCAGAATCAGCGTCGGCAACGGCAGCTATGTCGCACATCAGATCGTGACCCCGACCCGCGTGCCGCCGAACGTAAATCATCCCCCCGGCGTGCGTCCCAACGGTCACCCGCATGGAGGCGGCGTCAAGTAGAAGAGCAAAGTTGATTTCTACACGAAGCTCGGCAGTACGATATCGCTGATGACCGCACGGAAGATGCTGCCCTGCTCCACGCCGGGCTTTCGATAGTTGCCGCAGTTCATCGCCACGACGAGGTCGAGCGCCGGAAAGACCGTCAGGTTCTGGCCGCCCCAGCCGATGCCGCCCACCCAGTGAAGCGTTCGCGTGCCGCGCACGAGATCGCCGACGTACCACTGATAGCCGTAGCTGCCGCCGAAGGCGCCGCCGATCACGGGCGTGGTCGCGCGCTTGACCCAGCCGCCCGGCACGATCTGCCGCCCGTTCCAGGCGCCATCGGCGAGCACGAGCTCGCCCACCTTCAACATGTCGCCCGGGAGCAGGCGTAGGCCCGAGGCCGCGCGCGCCTCGCCGTCCCTGCCCTTGGTCCATTCGGCAGGGCCGAAGCCGAGCGGATCGAACAGCACGCGGCGGCTGTAGTCGGGCAGCGCCGCCCCGGTGCCCCTCGCAATCAGGCGCCCGAGCAGCGCGGTCGCGCCGCCGCAATAACTCCACTTAACGCCGGGCTCGCCGACGATCGGCCGCTCGAGGATGTAGCGATAGCGGTCGCGCGCCGCTTCCATCGCGTACTCGCTGTTGCCGGGCTGCCCATATGGGATCGTCAGCTCGTCCCAGGCAAGACCGAGCGTCATGCTGAGAGCGTGATGGATGGTGAGGCGATCACGGCCGGGCTGCTTGGGAAGATCCGGATATTCGGGGAACTGCTCGTAGAGCCGCGCTTCGGGCGGTGGCACCTTTTGCGCCGCGAGCGCAATGCCGTAGACGAGCCCGACGACGCTCTTCGACACCGAACGCAGATCGTGCAGCACGTCGGGCGCGAATGCGACCGTGGCGAACGGCCGGCCCATAGGTTCATCCTCGCCGCGCTCGTAATGCTCGAACACGAGCTTGCCGCGCCGGCTGACGAGCAGCGCATGCAGGCCGCTCACCGTGCCGGCCTGCTCGGCCTGCGCGAGGCGCTCGGCGATGCCCTGCGGCGAAGGTTGCGCGAGGGCGCGACGCGGAAGTGCGAGCCCGGCACCGAGGGCCGCGAGGAAATGCCGACGATCGAGGGCCGTCGGCAACATGCGCGCTACGCCGCGCTCGCCGCCATGTCGAGCGGCGGCTTGGCGTCCTTCGGGATCGGCGACACGTAAGGCTGATCCTTGGTGCGCTCGGCGAGATCCGCCTTGGCGCGCGCGATCAGCGCCGGGTCCTTGATCGCCTCGACGGCGGTCGCCGCCATGATCTTGGCGACATGGACCATGCCCTTCTTGGCGGCCGGCGTCTTGCCCTGCGCGGTGAGCTGCCAGGAATGTCCGGGCGTGCCGATCGCATAGGTCGAGCAATGCGCCTGCACGGTCGGCACCACCCAGCTCACGTCGCCGACGTCGGTCGAGCCGACCATGTGGTTGCGCTTGGAATCGAGCGGGACGATCTGGTCGCACAGGGTGGCGTCGCCGCGCTTGAGGCCGACGCGGCGCCAGGCGGTGGAGATGTCCTCGGCCGTGAGCGTGCCCTGGATCTTGCGCGCGAAGGCGCGGTCCATGTCGTCGAACGGCGGCAGGCCGAGGCGGTCCCAGCAGCCCTGCATCGCCTCCTCGAGCGGCGTGTTGCCGAGCAGGTTGGCGACGCCGCTGATCACCTTCACGGCGACCGACGTCTCGGTCATCAGCGCGGCCCCCTCGGCGACCTTCTTCACCCGCGCGATCAGGCCGGTGAGGTCACCGAGTTCGCGCGCGCGAATGAGGTAGCGCACCTTGGCATAGGCCTGCACGACGTTGGGCGCGATGCCACCGGTGTCGAGCACCGCGTAATGGATGCGCGCGTCGCTCGGCATGTGCTCGCGCATGTAGTTGACGCCGACGTTCATCAGCTCGACCGCGTCGAGCGCGCTGCGGCCGAGATGCGGCGCCGCGGCGGCATGCGAGGCGCGCCCCGTGAAGGTGAAGTCGAGGCGGGTGTTGGCGAGCGAGACCGCGTCGGCGACCTCGCAGAACGCCGACGGATGCCAGGTGATGGCGATGTCGACGTCGTCGAAGGCGCCGGCGCGCACCATGAAGGCCTTGGCGGCGCCGCCTTCCTCGGCCGGACAGCCGTAGTAGCGCACGCGGCCCGCGATCTTGTTGTCGGCGAGCCAGTCCTTGACGGCGCTCGCGGCGAGCAGCGCGGCCGAGCCGAGCAGGTTGTGGCCGCAGCCGTGGCCATGGCCGTTCGGCGTGACCGGACGCGGCTCGGCGACGCCGGCCTCCTGGCTCAGGCCGGGCAGCGCGTCATATTCGCCGAGGATCGCGATCACCGGCCCGCCCTCGCCGGCCTCGCCGATCACCGCGGTCGGGATGTCGGCGACGTTCCTGGTGATGCGGAAACCCTCGCGCTCCATCTCCTTGAGGTGCTCGGCGACCGAGCGGTGCTCGACATATTGCAGCTCGGGCATGCCCCAGACGCGGTCGCTCAGGGCCTCGAACGGCTCCTTCTTGCCATCGACCAAACGCCAAATCTGCTCGCTGTTGTCCATGGTGCCTCACCTGCGTCGGGGGAAGCCGGCATGATGCCACGGACGGCCGCGCGGCGCCACCCGTGGCGACCGGGGCAACGCGTCAGGATGCGAGCATCATTTCGGCGGCGTGCCGACTGTCACTGGAATCGCCGCATAATAGGCGGCGAGATTGTCCACGTCCTGGTCGCTGAGACTGCGCACGATGACCGACATCATGTCGTTGCGGCGCGCGCCGCTGCGGTAATCCTTCAGCGACTTGGCGAGATAGATCTCGGTCTGACCCGCGAGATTGGGCGCCTCGGGCAATTTCGCCTGCCCGTCGAGACCATGGCAGGTCTGGCATTGCAGCGCCTTCTGCCGGCCGGCCTTGGCGTCGCCGGCCGCCGCGGCCGGGCCCATCGCAATCGCAATCGCCGCGCACGAGCCGACGGCCGCGGCGATGATCGAATCGCGGATGCGAAGGCTGCGCATCTATTTCGTCACTCCGCCTGGTGCACATGATGACGCCGCGCCGGGAGGCGCGGCGCTGTTTGGACGAGCGATCCAGGTCGCGGCCGCTACTTGCTGTCGTACCAGATGCGATAGATCGCGCCGGCAAAATCGTCGGACACCAGAAGCGAGCCGTCCCTGAGCTGGGCGACGTCGACCGGGCGGCCGAGATATTCACCGTCCGCATTGAGCCAGCCTTCGGCGAACGGCTCGGTCTTGGCGGCCGTTCCGTCCTCCTTGAGGTAGGTGACCATCACGCGCGCGCCGACCGGCACGGTGCGATTCCACGATCCGTGCTGCGCCGAGAAGATCGCGCCCTGATACTTCCTGGGGAACATGCGCCCGGAGTAGAAGGTCATGCCGAGATCGGCCGCGTGCGCCGCCATCTCGACCTGCGGGAAAATGACGTCGGCCGGCGGCTTGTCGGTCTTGTACTCGTCGGTGCGCGTGTGCCCGCCGCCGTACCACGGGAAGCCGAAATTCTCGCCGACCTTGATGGCGCGGTTGAGCTCGCCCGGCGGCTGATCGTCGCCCATGCCGTCCACCTGATTGTCGGTGAACCACAGGGTCTTGTCCTTGGGATTGAAGTCGAGCCCCACCGAGTTGCGCACGCCGTAGGCGTAGACCTCGCGGTTCTTGCCGTCGCGATCCATGCGGATGATCCCGCCAATGCCATACTTGTGATAGAGCTCGGCCTTCTCGGCCGCCGGAACGTTGAAGGGCTGGCCCAGCGTGATGTAGAGCTTGTTGTCCGGACCGACGCGGCAGACGCGCGCCGTGTGATTGTAGCTCTCCTCGTCCTTCGGGATCAGATCGCCCTGCGCCACGATCGGAATCGCGACGACGTCCGGGCTCTCGTAGAAGAACTCCGCCGCGGGATACATCAGCACGCGATTCTGCTCGACGATGAACAGGAAACCGTCCTTGGAGAAGCATGGACCGTTCGGCAGCACGAGATCGATGGTCGATGCGAAGCGCTTCACCTCGTCGGCGACGCCGGACTTCGCGCGATCGGTCACCGCGTAGACCTGCGCCTTGCGGGTGCCGACGAAGGTCACGAGCCCCTGCGGCCCGACCGCCATGTGGCGCGCATCCGGCACCAGCGCGTAGAGGCCGATGTGGAAGCCGGGCGGCAGCTTGATGGATTGAAGATGCTTCTTGATCGCGTCGGCCTTCGGACCGGTCTGCGGAATGGTCGGAATGTTGGGTGACGCGCCCGTCGTCCTGAAGGCCCCGAGCCTTTCCAGATTGGTCATCGGCACTTGGGGCGCTTGGGCGAACGCCGCCGTGGTGGTCAGGAGCGCAGCGGTCGACAGCGCTGCAACGAATTGTGTGCGCATGACGAAACCTCCCGTGACGCGGAGCCTTTTGGGCTGCTCCGCTGCCATGGCAGCTTGGCACATCACCATGATGGTTCAAGTGAACGTTGCATGGCGGACCGGTACCCGCGTGAGGCGGCCGTCCGCCGCGACACGCCATCACGCGGTGAACGCAGGCTTTTCATTAGGCGCGGGCACGGCTCTACAAATCTGCATTACCAATGAGAGGAAATCGCATGCGCCGCGGTGCTCGGCGACGCGTGCGCGGACGAGACCGCAGGCGACCTGGTCGGGAGCGCGCGCCGCGTTGGGCGGCGCGTCGAAGCATCTCGCGGATGCGCACTTCGGGTTCGCGGCCCCCGATCGGTCTATCCCGGAGCCTCGGCCGCCGATGCGCGTCACTGCTACATTGCACCGGATGAAACATGTCTGCGGCCGCCGCGCCGCAAAGGGCCTATATCATTGATTTTATGAGTGAACACGATTTCGTGATCGGCGACCACAACCGCCGATCAATAAGCTGCAATGCAATTGGCCGATTGCGGCCCGGCAAGGCGGCGTTGTAATCAACGCTCCGCCTTGGAGCACCGCCGAGATCGTCGCGTCGATGTCGCAAATTCTATTGTTGCCGCAAAGAACGATGCAGTGGTTGCGTGCCGCCGCGCAGCCGGGCGGCGCCTTCGGCGTCGCCGGCGCCTTGTGCCTCGTCGTCGCGGTGACGCTCTGCCTCGAGGTGGTGAAGAGCTTCCTCAGTCTTCCGCCGATCATCATCACCTATCTCATTCCGGTGCTGTTCGCCGCGATCCGCTGGGGTTTCGCCGCAGCCATGGCCGCCATGATCGCGGGCGCGGCGAGCGCGGCATTCTTCTTCTACAAGCCGACATATACCTTCTACGTCGAAGACCCGGCGCGCCGGCTCGGCCTGCTTCTCTTCGCCGTCGTCGCGGTCGTCGCGGCGTATCTCGCCGTGCGCATGCGGCGCGAGTCGGAGATCGTGCGGCGGCGCGAGAAGGAGATCGGCGATCTCTATGCGTTCTCGCGCCGGCTCGCCGGCGGACATTCGACGGCGGACATCTTCGACGCGATCGAGAAGCATCTCGCGACGGTCGTCGGGCGTCGGGTCGCGCTGTTCGAGCCGCGCGGTGCATCGCGCCGGGCGGAGCCGATCAGCGAAAGCGAGGTGCCGCAGAAGGTGCGCGAGACCGCCGCGGCGGTGATCGCCGGCGATCCCGGCGGCAACGCCGGCATGGCGGTCGCGGACGAGCACGGCAATCACTGGCTGGTGCGCGCGGTCTCGCCGAAGACACCCGACCTCGGCGTCGTCGCCATCGACCTCGGGCGCGAGACGCCTGAGTCGGAACAGGAGATCCGCGCCCGCATCGAGGCCGTCCTTTTCGACGCGGCATCGACCATCGAGAAGATCGGGCTCGCGCATGCGATCAGCGAAGTGCGCATGCGCGCCGAGTCGGAGCGCTTCCGCGACGCCCTGATCGACTCGGTATCGCACGAGCTGCGCACGCCGCTCGCCTCGATCCTCGGCGCCGCGACCGTGCTGCGCGAGGCGCCCGCGGTCGCCGGCGAGGCACGGCTCGCCTCGCTCGCCAACGTCGTGCGCGACGAGTCGGAGCGCCTCAACAACGAGATTCAGAATCTCCTCGACGCCACCCGCATCACCGGCGAGGCGCTGCAGCCAAAGCTCGAGTGGGCGGAGGTCGCCGACATCGTCAACGTCGCGGTGGAACGCCGCCGCATCCGCCTCGGATCGCATGCCGTCGAGGTGGACCTGCCGGGCGAGATGCCGCTCATCCAGGTCGACGCCGTGCTGATCGAGAAGGCGCTCGGGCAGATCATCGCCAACGCCGCGAAATATTCGCCGCCCGGCTCGCGGATCAGGATTCGCGGATGGCGGGACGGCCACACGCTCGCGCTCTCGGTCAGCGACGAGGGCGTGGGCCTCTCCGCCGAGGACAGCGCCCATCTCGGCGAGCGGTTTTTCCGCGGCGGGCGGCACGTGCAGACGACGCCGGGCTCGGGCCTCGGATTCTGGATCGCCAACGCATTCGTCGCCGCGAACGGCGGCACGATCGAGGCGACGAGCCCGGGCGAGGACAAGGGGACGACGGTGACGATGCGTTTGCCGATCCCGGCAAACGTCGAGCAGCTGGAGAGCATCTCGAGTGAGTGACGCCGCCGCAACCCCCAACGTGCTTGTTGTCGACGACGAGGTCCAGATCCGCCGCTTCCTGCGCAGCGGATTCGAGCTCGACGGCTATTCGGTCAGCGAAGCGGAGAACGGCCGCGAGGCGATCCGCGCCGCGACGCTGCGGCCGACCGATCTCATCATCCTGGATCTCGGCCTGCCCGATCTCGACGGATCGCAGGTGCTGGAGCGGATCCGCTCGTGGTCGAACGTTCCCATCATCATCCTGTCGGTGAAGTCGAGCGAGATGGAGAAGGTGCGGCTGTTCGAGCTCGGCGCCGACGACTACGTCACCAAGCCGTTCGGCATGGCCGAGCTGCTCGCGCGCTCGAAGGTGGTGCTGCGGCGCAAGGCGCGCGCCACCACCGGCGACAGCGTCATCCGCATCGATCACCTCAAGATCGATCTCGCGGCCCGCAATGTCTTCGTCGCCGAGGAGCGCCTCACCCTGACGCCGAAGGAATATCGCCTGCTGCAGATCCTCGCGCAGTACCCCGGCAACGTGGTCACGCACCAGGAGCTGCTGAAGGAGATCTGGGGGCTGCCGCACATCAACGACACGCACTATCTGCGCATCGTGGTGCGCAAGCTGCGCCAGAAGATCGAGTCCGATCCCAATCAACCGCGCATCCTGCTCACCGAGCTGGGCGTCGGCTATCGCCTGGCTCCCCCCAACGATCCCGCCGAGGGATAGGCGGATCGAGCATCACTTTATTTGGCGCATATCCTTATCGGCGAACCGGCGACCACCCAGGATCAGGTCCGGGGCAGGCTTTCGCCGGGATATGCACTGGGCGCAAAAACGAGCAGGGCCGGCATCGCTGCCGGCCCTGCGTTTTGGTGCCCCCGGGGGGAAGCTGAAGATGGTGATAAGCCTTCCCTCCGGGGGCCGCTCCCTGCCTGATCAGGCGCTCAAGGCAGGAAGTTTCTCTGGATGCGGAAGAGGACGCTGACCACGTCCTGGTCCGAGATGGTGTAGACGCCACCCGGACGCGCACCGTTGGCGGCAAGGGTCGCCGTGCCGCCAAACGCCGTGTTCAGGTGATCCCACACGACGTCGACGCCGATGTCGAGGTCAGGATGCGGATTCCATTGCGTCCGCGAGCCGAGCTCCCACCAGGAGAAGTCCGGGTTGCAGTTCGTGACGCCCGTCAGCGCGACGCCGGTTGGAGTCGCCGTTGCGGTACCCGCCGGGCAGATGAACGCCTTCGCGGCGCCGCCATGGTCGACTTCCTCGTAGCCGCCATGGACCGAGGTGCGCCACTTCGGGTTCCAGAAGTGCTGGAAGGCACCGTTGATGCCCCACACCGTGGTCAGCTCGACATCCGAGCCGGTCACGAACACGCCGTCGTTGACCCAGCCGAAGCCGGCCGACTGCCCGCCGGAGTAGATCTGGAACGGTCCGGTCGCGCGCGTCGCATAACCTGCGGCGCCCACGGTGTAGACGGCCTGCATGGCGAACGTATCGCCCCGGAGGCCCAGGACGTTGTTCAACGTGAAGCCGCCGGTCACCGCAAAGCCGTGCGCATCGCCCGGATGCCCATTGTTCTGGATGCCGGTCGCAAGGGTCGTGCCGCCAGTCTGATAGTAGCCGGGGCTGGCGTCATGCAGGGCCGCCGCGATCTGCGCATAGCCCCAGGCCTGGTCGATGCGCAACGCGCCGACCACGTCCGGGAATTTCCAGCCCTCGTTGTCGAACGATTGGGTGCCGAGACCGAACTGGTTCGCCATCGAGAGGTTGACGACCATATGGCCACGCGACGAGTTCTGGCCGCTGTTGTTGCCCTGCGAGGTCGAGCCGCCGTCCTCGAACGACAACGTGGCCGAGAGCCCGTTGCCGAGCTGCGCCGTATAGGCGATGCCCCACAGACCCAGCGCGCCGGTGTCGCCGGAGATGCGGGTGTTGAGATAGCCGTAAGGCGCCATCGAGTTGATGTCGAAGTACGACCGAATGCGACCTGCCGTCAGGCCGGCGAACTGGATGAAGCCGCGGTCGAAATAGACCGCGTCGTTGCCCGGCGCCGAACCGTTGTTCGCGCTCGCCTGCCAACCGCCCTCGAGGTAGGACCGCAGCGTGCCGTACTCGGTCTGCGTCCGCAGGTCGACCGAGATGCTGGCGCGGGTGCGCATCGAGAGCTGGCTGGTGTCGGTGCGGGTGAAGCGGCCTGCCGCCGCCTGGTCGTTCGCGCCGAAGCCGATCGGGACACCGCCGTTGCCGGCGTTGTACTCGAGCTGCTCACGGATATACGAGCCGATCTTCAAGCACGTGTCCGTCCCCGGCACGTACCAGAAACCGGCCCCATACAGGCTG
>Ga0126371_10000517_pt1 | contig 31916 bp, 35 predicted proteins | sample PanSoiMetaPlot_4_FD_110145 | JGI IMG/M metagenome (GOLD analysis project Ga0126371, IMG submission 110145) | Tropical forest soil microbial communities from Panama - MetaG Plot_4 | ecosystem: Environmental > Terrestrial > Soil > Tropical forest > Bulk soil | place: Panama | collected 2016-02-17 | reverse complement strand
GACGATCTATCATCGCATCGGCAAGAATCTGAAGGCTGGCGTCGGCTACAACTTCACCGATTTCTCCGACGACCTGACCGACCTGAAGTACAACCACAGGGGAGTATTCCTCAATCTCATCGCCACCAAGTGAGGCGCGCGTGAGATCCCATCGTAGGGCTGCGTGCCATGACGAAGATAGGCTCATAACCGAGTTGAGAGGACGTTTGTCACAACTCCCATCGGTAAAGTCCACTCACTTTGGGCGTAGAGACTCTGCGCTTTCCGTATGGGTCGGCATCGGGGATCACGACCGCAGCGCGCGCTATGCTCTTTATGAACTCGAAGACGGTATTCCTCGGCGGTTTCCGAATGTGAAAGTAGACTTTCACGTTGTACCCATTTCCCTGGGTTCGAGCTTAGAGACGTTCATCGCAACTGCTCGGCCAGGCGTTGGCTCGAGCGCCCAAGAGAGCACGGACGACCTCCACATCTATGGGAGTGCGCGGGTTTTGGCGCCGGGTGTGACTCACAGACCCACGGCCGTGAAGTCCCTTTCAAGCAGCAGATTGACGGCCAAATGTAATCACCGTGAGAGCGTGTTGCGCCCGAGGCGGTTTTTCGCGTGATGGTCAAGTACAGCGGCTGCTAGCGCGGTTCTCAGGTCGGTGAGTGGCGGGTTGCCAATGTGGAATTCCCAATAGCAGTCCCACGTTCGTTTGTAGCCGTTCGCCGTGGATACGGAAACGGATTTTTCTTTCTCATGCCGCAGCAGGTAGTGCTTCTCGATGAAGTCTGACAGAGAGAGTTGTGTGCCGCTGGGAAATCCCTTGCCCGCACTGACCGCTTCCATCAGACGGTCCATCCAGGGCTGCACATCCGCCTTCGAGGGATTGATATCGCTTTGTCGCACAGCTTGACGGCCTTCGTCTTGCGTCGTCCGTTGTTGCAGGTGTCGCTGGTATAATATCGGCCAAAGTATTGGGGTGCGTGTTTCGATGATCTCGCCCGCCTGTTTGCGCGGTTCCCGATTGCGGATACAATAATCTTCGGTAACACACAACAAAAGTGCGATTGGCGCGGTACCCAAGTGGTAAGGGAGAGGTCTGCAAAACCTTTATACGTGAGTTCGATTCTCACCCGCGCCTCCAATCCTTTCAAGGCTTTGAGGGTACCTCCCAAATCAACCCTTATCGGCACTGTTTTGGTTCGGTTCCTCCCTTGCTGAGCTTTCACAAACACTTGGCTTGAAGGACACATATGACGAAGACTACCGCTTTCTGTCGCACGTTGCTCATTGCTCGTCACGCGGCCTCTTGCTGGATAAGATTAACAACGTCATCGAGATCAAGTCTGATCGTTTGATCCGGGAAATTCTTGTTTACGGCACGAAATACGCTCTCGCGGTCACTACGAAGTGGAATGAACATTTTCATCTCATCGAACAGAAAACTTTGGACAAGTTATGTGAAGATGCTAACAATTTCGATTTTCGGGTTCGCTGATATCGTGCTAGGACCTCTCCCTCCTTTGAAAGGGGATCCGCCATGGCAGGCGTATTATGGTCCCCATGCCAACAGACTGGTGGTATCACGCAACCGCGCATTACGGAGGACGTACACGACATTGGTGGAACCGAAGACGTGCCGAGATCGTCTCGGATGTGATTGTGCCTTTTGTAGGAAAGCAAGTGCAACAGGCCACACGCGCCGGTATGCCGTCGCTCTTCAACTTTGGCTCAGCGTCTTATCTTACGATTCTAAAAACTCCAGATAAGCTGAAACGCCCAAAGGATGGGAGTACCCCGGCCGAGCTAAGCGATGAAGCTTTTGTGCGAAAGCACAATAACACTGAGGAGATCGTTAACGAGCTACGTCTGTCGGCCTCGACCGACTCGGCTCGATCCTTGATTGAGAGATCGCTTCGTCCAACTATCAAGCAGATCTTCGTGATTATGAAACTGGGTGACACGGACCTTGATTCCGCATACCTGGGAGTTATTGTTCCGGTTGGCAAACAATTCGGATACAGGGTGCTTCGAATCGACGATATCAAGGATTCGGGGAATATCAACGAGCAGATTCTCGAAAATATCGCCCAAAGCAGCTTAATTCTGGCTGACCTGTCGGGAGAGCGTCCGAACTGTTATTACGAAGCCGGATTTGCACACGCTCTTGGTAAAGAAATGATTTTTGCAGCACAAAAGAAGTACAAGATCCACTTTGACCTGGCGGATTATCGATTCATCCTCTGGGAAACCGAATTGGAGTATCGTCGCGAACTTACGGAATATCTGTCTTCGATCCAGGCAAGAGACTCTGACTAGAACACGCTGGTTTCGGATAGAGAAAAGAGTTCTTTTGTGCCGATCTTCCAACCCTTGCTCGGGCCCTCCCAGCCCTACCCTATGACGCTCGTCACAACTTTGATGAATCTCGTACTTCTTTGCCCTTCCCGCTTGACCAACTTTACATTTAGTCCATATTAAATAGGCATTCCCGTCGGAGTCCCACTTGATAAAACGAAAGGAAAAGGGGAGTGGGGTATTCTCCTCTGAAAAAGAATTCTTTTCTGGAACACTGAGGAGTCTGAAAAAGTACCAGGGGGGTCCCAAACGGGCCGCTGGGCCGCGTCGATGAGTGTAATAGAGATGTTTCGACAATTGAGCACCATAGCTTCCGAGTTGCTGATGATCTTGGGAGTATCCGCCCAGCGGAGGAAGATCAATTTGTAGCCGACGGCACCCAAGCCATGCCATCCACGCCCTTCGTGAGACGAATGGGTTCTTCCAGCTTCCAATCTTTAAGATTCAGGACCTCTATAGTGCCGCCTTGGGGACAACTCACATAGGGGTGGGTGCCGTCCTTCGCCAAAGCGAATTCTCCCGGGGTGCGTCGGCAAGATACCATTCAAAGGTCATGCCTAAAAATAAACAAGCCGCTGTCATCGTTCTCACAGCGGCTTGTACCCCCTCAAACCATGCTTGAAAACTCGCCTTGACTATTCTTCGTGACCCAACGGCTTGCCATCCGGCCCGACTTGAACCTCTGACTTTTTTCCGTCTTTCATCACGTTTGCTTCGTAGGCGACAAGTTGTCCATTCTTCGTAATCGTCTTGAACTTGACGATTTTGCCGTTCGCTGCCTGAGCGTTGAGCCCCTGCAACACCGCTGTTGGTAAAGCAGACTTTGCAATCACTTCTTCGACCTCGATGATCGACCCGTTGGCGTCCATCCCTATGCTTTTGTCGGTCTTATTGGGGCTGCCGGGGATTTTGAATTTGGCTTCGTAAATGGTCTGACCGTTTTCCGTCTCCTGCTCAAAGCCGCTGATCGAGAATCCTCCTTTCTCTTTGGCGACCGTCTGCTGAACTGCTGGTGGCAAATCTGACTGCTGAATCTTCTTTTCGTGTTCCTCTTGTCCCAAGGACAAAGTGGTCAAGACAATAACAGCAGCGGCAAACGAATTGATCTGGGAAATTTTCATCGAAACACCTCCAGTACGGAGACTCTACACGCCGCACATGAAGGGAACCTTAAACGAGCCGCCGTCCGGGCAAACCGAAAGTCAACTGTAGTTAACAGCGATAGCGCCCAGAATGCCTACTAACGGACGATTTCGCGCACGACTAATGACCAACTTTGCTGCTGGAGATCTCCAGCGGGTCGGCAATTTTTGGGCGGCCTGCGGCAGCAAGCCACCACGGAAGAACGTACAAGAATAGCCACGTACGCCAGAGAAAGCCCGTCGCGCAATTCGCCCACTTGATCCGATCGCCTGCCAGCATGACCAGAACGCCTATCACTAGTAGGGCGTGAAGCGAACTACGATAGATCCGATACGTGGTCCGCTCTTGTTTTTCCACATTTCCGTAACCTAGAATCTGAATGCCAAACGCTCCAACCGCGACGACAAATGCCAGTGCGACGTCCACGGTCCCCCACCATCGAGGCAAGCTTGTCGAATTCTTCACTAGCCCGGCAGCAACCGGAAAGATCCAAGAGAGGACGAACAGGAGCGCGGCTGTTCGGGCAATAGCGCGACGGTTCATGCTCAGAAGACCACCCCAGCAATTCGCGCTAAGTTTACATCTAATTGTCCTGAAATGGCTCCTGCATCTCGGCAATTGAACCTTAGCTGCTGCAATCAGACGTTAGCACTAGTGTGCGCTTTTTCTTCGCCTTTTTCGGGGATTCTGAGTGTGACGGGGATTTATCACCCACTGGCATTCGATCAAAGTTGGTGGGTCACCGACAAAACAGAACTGACCAACGACGATGCCACTAGATCACAGTTGTACGAGCACTCTAAAGCAGAGTGAAGCTCTTATGGCGCTATAATTTTCCTCTGTTATGTCGATCGCTCCGGGTACAAAGCTCGGACCGTACGAGGTGCTGTCCCACATCGGTTCAGGCGGGATGGGAGAAGTGTATCGCGCTCAAGACACACGCCTCGACCGTATTGTGGCCATCAAGATATTGCCCGCGCATCTTTCTGCTGACCCACAAATTCGTGAGCGTTTTGACCGAGAGGCACGTGCAATTTCGAGTTTGAGTCACCCACACATCTGCTCACTCTACGACATAGGACGTCAGGACGGACTTGACTTCCTGGTGATGGAATTCTTAGAGGGAATGCCTCTGGCTGCGCGGATTGCGAATGCGCCCCTACCTTTAAACCTGACCCTTCAATACGCGATTCAAATCGCCGATGCCCTGGATACCGCACATCGCCACGGGGTAATTCACCGGGACCTCAAGCCAGCGAACATCATTGTGACGAGAACCGGAGCCAAGCTACTGGATTTTGGTTTGGCAAAGATGCATGCGGTCGTCGCAGGGGCCGGAATGAGTGCCATGGTCACACAAACGACTCCGCTCACCGGGCAAGGAACGATTCTCGGGACCCTGCAATATATGGCACCGGAGCAATTAGAGGGTTTAGAGGCAGACGCCCGAACGGACATATTTGCTCTAGGAACCGTGATCTACGAGATGGCGACGGGGCACAAGGCATTTGAGGGCAAGAGTCAGGCGAGCTTGATTTCCGCCATTATGACCTCTGAACCGCCTCCCATATCCAGCTTGAAGAGCATGTCGCCTCCCTCATTGGATCACATAGTGACGAGTTGTCTTTCAAAAAATCCCGACGATCGCTGGCAAACCGCACATGATGTAAAAATCGCACTTAGTTGGTTAAGCCAAGCCAATGTAGAGATGGCCCCGCAAGTCCTGCCCAGTCAACGTCAGCCGATTTCACGCATCCTTCTGACGACCTTGCTGATACTAGTGGCCTTTGCGGCAGGGCTCTTGGTTGCGTATTTGCGCCACGAGCCTCGCAAATCGCCGACCGTGCGCTTCCAGGTTGAGATGCCAGACAAGATGAACATGGAATTCTTCGACTCCCCGGTAATCTCGCCCGATGGGCGGCGGTTAATTCTGCCGGGGAGAGCATCCGATGGCGTCAGGCATCTCTGGCTTCGTGATCTGGACACGCTTAGTATTCAAACACTGCCAGGGACGGAAGGTGCTTCTGTACCATTCTGGTCGCCCGACGCTCGCTTCATCGCATATGGCGATGGGAACAATCTTAAGAAGATTGACGTCACCGGCGGGCCTCCGATAACGCTCTGCACTTCCTGTGATCCTATAGGAGGAGACTGGAACCGAGATGGAGTGATCGCATTTTCCACCGGATCGCCTGGATCAACCAGTTCAGGAATATATCGCGTTTCTGCTGCCGGAGGTGAGCCGGCGCCTCTATTACAGCTGGACAAGTCCCGGCACGAGACAGATCAGCTCTTTCCGGAGTTCTTACCAGATGGCCACCACTTCATTTACCTATCTCGGAGTGCCGATGTAGGAAAGAGCGGACTTTACATCGGATCCTTGGATTCCAAAGATACCTCGCTCCTGATACCCATTGAATCGAATGCGAACTTCGTTCCCCCGGGCTTTCTGGTCTACGGTCGGCAAGAAACGCTGTTCGCGCAACCTTTCGACTCTCGTGGCTTGCGCCTCACTGGTGATCCAGTGCCTGTTGAGCAGCACGTCGGACGTGGAACGGTGCTCCCACTATTGCAGTTTTCTGCTTCGAAAAATGGCGTTCTGGTCTATAACAGTCCCTATATCCGCCAAATCCAACTCGTCTGGCGCAACCGTGACGGCGCGCGCCAAGGCTTGATCGGAACGCAGGGCACGCTTGGAATCTATTCTGAAGCAAGACTATCTCCGGACGAAAAAAAGTTATTACTGACTCGTGTCGATGCCGCAAGTGCCACCTCTGACCTGTGGATCTTGGACATACCGACGGGCATCTTGTCGCGCCTGACTTCTCACACATCCGAAGATGGGCAGTGGTCGCCCGATAGCCAAGAAGTCACATTTAGCTCGGCCGAGAAAGGGCGTCTCGATCTCTATAGAAAGTCGATAGGTAGCGGCGAAGAGAAGCTGATCTTCCAATCAGACGAAGATAAGTGGACGGCCCAGTGGCTTAAAGATGACTCGATTCTTTTCGTCACTCCATCCGGCAAAATTTTCTATCGATTAGGTCTTTCAGGCGCGCAAAAGCCTGTAAGTGTGTTCAATACGGAGTTTGAAAATAACGCTCCAAGGGTTTCTTTTGATGAACGCTGGGTGGCGTACCAATCGGTAGAGTCGGGCCGATGGGAAGTTTATGTTGCGGCTTTTCCTTCTTTTAACGGACGAAGGCAGGTATCAGACACGGGCGGCGTTCAGCCACACTGGCGAAGAGATGGAAAAGAACTCTTCTATCTCACTCTGGACGGAAAGGTGATGTCTGTTGAGATGAAGCCTGGATCGAGCATAGACACGAATGCGCCAAGAACTCTATTTCAATCATCTCTCATCGTAGATCCGTATACGAACGCATGGGAGGTGTCCGCCGATGGCAAGAAGTTCGTGCTTGGCGAACCAGTCGGAGAAAGCGGAAAGCCGGTCAATGTGGTGCTCAACTGGACGGAGGGATTGAAGCAGTAAGGTACCGCTTTCAATCCATCGCCAAACTTCCGAGCCGCGTCAATCTCGGAGCAACAACTCCCAAGGACTTCCGCACAAACCCTTTCCGCAACGGCAACGTTCTGAGCCGCTGAAAAAGGAAAAAGCTAGTCGCTGGAATGGATATGCGAGAGAGTACCTGTCCAGTGTGTGGATGCACTATAAATCCACCAAGTATTCGCTTTGGAACGGAATTCGCGTGCCCGTGCTGCGACAAAATGTTACGGATTGTACGCGAGTATGAAATATCTGTGAGATTGCTGGCCGCCGCCGTTGGCTTCGCGTTAGCCTATGGTTTCGGCTTTCAGAGTGTAGTCCTGTTCTGCGCTGGTCTGATATTTGCGCCATTATTTGTAGCGCCAGTGTGGCACGCTGCCAGAACATTTAGCCCGCCCAGCCTCACGCTCAGTTCAGCTGTAATCACAACACTCGATCTGAACGGACGCAATTCTTAAACGGCGTAGTCAACTGAATCAATCAGGCGTTTACACAAGTGTGCGCTTTTTCTTCGCCTATAATGCTTCGCACGCCGCGTCGTTGCAAACTCGACCTCGCGAAAGATTCGTGCATCTCTTAAACTACCTTGCCGCACTGCGGCCACAGCATCACGCCAGCGGACCGCGCGGATGATGCGATTAAGGCCGCCTGGTAGTTTTGGACCTCACAATTTTGGAAGAGGTAGCGTGCAGCCGCGCCTCTGTCCTCCTCAAAGCCTGTTTGGACTCGGCAGCCATTTCCCGCGCCAATTCCAGTTGGAATTAGCGTAAAGCGCCGCGCTCTTTGTGCGCGTTCGACAGCCTCTTGCATTTGATGTAGCAGCCTGTCACGGTCCATCGCGCTTAAAGATGCGTTCAAGCATAAACAAGCCTGCAAGACTGGTTATCGCCGTCAAATAGTTAGGGCAACTGGGATCACGGCGAGGAATAGCACGCGCTCATTCTTCTGGAAATGCGCCTCTTGCATTGCTAACCCCTGCGAGGTATGCAGCTGTGAGTTTTGGCAGTGGTGCTTCTCGGTGCTCAGGCTAGAGTTGAGGCGAAGGTGAACCAAGAAGGGTGCTTAACCCCCTTTTAGGTTGAGAGCCGCCCCACGGGCGGCTTTTCTGATGCCGCTTTCGTATGTGGAAGTTCAGCCGACCTCGAAGTGTTCACTTCGTGGCCAGCGCAACCATACCCTTATTGCGTTCGCTGGGGTTGAGTGGGTAGCATCCACTGGCCTCGATTGCCATTTGCCCGCGGGAGGAGAGCGTAAACTGCACGAATTGGGAGATTGCTGGACCATGCAGGTCCGAAAAGCTCCAATACAGATAACTGCTCAATGGGTAGGCAAGGCTGCGCACATTCTCGCTGGAACCTGCAATGGCTGGACTGTTGGACGTACGGCGAACTGGCAGGTACTTGACGCTCGCATCCCCGGTGACCGGAGTCAGGCCGATGCCATCTTGATCGGTGGCGACTGCTTCGGCGGTTTCTTTGGGATTCACGTATCCACGCATGGTGTCGTTGATTTCTTCGTCGCGCAGAACCAGGTCGCGAAAGAACAAGCTTCCGCCGACAAGTGACTCTGTACTGTAAAGGCGGATGGGCTCGTCAGACCCGCCGACATCCTTCCAATTCGTTATTTTTCCGAGATAGATAGACCGCAACTGATCGACAGAGAGGCTTTGAACTGAGCTGCGCTTATTCACGATTACGAGAACACCCTGGATCGCGATGGGAATTTGACGCGGTGCGAAGCCAAATCTTCCGTTAAGCGCCCTTTTTTCTGCCGGAGTGACTGGGTGTACGGATTGCCAAATGGTCGAGCTTCCAGCGGGTAATTGATCCGGAGATTCACTTACGTTGACGGCGACGATAGATCCGGGATACTCGGAACTGTAAAACGCGATGACTTTTTGCCCCAACATCAACATTGAGGCAGCTCCGCGGACGCTAACAGCGGGCTCCTGTGCCAAGGTGAAAGATGACAGGAAGGTAATCAAGAGTAGGGGGGCAAAACTAGATCTCGCAGTTTGCACGTTCGGTCCTTCAGAGCCATTCTCGCGCAGGGTTAAAAGGTGCGCACGTTACTGCCGTAATTGGGCGTCTCTGTCAATGTCGGCGGTGTATTGAAAGAAAAATGACCAAGATGTCACTGCGGTGGTGTTTCGATCAACTGATCACTTGCTGATGCGCACACGTTCTAGTAGTGCCAGTTAGGATCGGTAGAGCGTTCCCGCTCGAATAATTTCTCTCGCCCCGCCCCCTGCGTCAGCCAGTCGGGATAGCTGAACGGCTCGGGCCGCGGGTCAGCGGCATGGGCTGGAACTGCATGCGAATACGATCATAATTGAATCCCGCCGAGTCCAATGCTCTTGGCCAATATATCCCAGGCACGATACTTTAGGAGTAAAATACCCCAAGGAAAGCTTAGTCGCCTATTCACCTCAAATTGTGTCACGACGTAGGCGACTCTTCAGCAACGAGGATAAGCCGCTGTCCGTACCTCGGTTGACAGCGGCTTTTCTTCCTATTCTTCAAATCTTCGATCCCAAAGAGCTAAGGGCGATAGTCTCTATGGTGCAACGAAATAATCTGAATGACAGGTTAAAAAAATTGGGTTTCACCGTCGGAACGCGGATGAAGCTCTATGGTGAGGAGTTTGAGGTCGCAAGCGAACCGATCATCGTGGACGAGAACACAGTAATGGTGGATGCAATAAAGAGAAAATCAGGAGAGCGTAAACAAGTACGCGTACCATTGCCAATTCTGAAAGTGGCTGGTGAGCGTGCCGGATAGACTTTTCTGTTAGTTCACGCACTTTTAATATGCATTCGAGATAAATGCTAGGCTTTCCAAAGTTGTCGGAGGAAGTATGAAACCAGCCGCAGAATTCGAACAAATAGATGGTCGATTCGAAGGGATTGATGAACTGCTCTTTATTTGTCGGGCAATGGCCGATGAGACCCATGACATGAGATGCGCCATGCTGGTGTCGGCCGTTCAGAGACTCAGCCGTGAAGTGCGATCCTTGGAGAAAAACCTATTGGCTGACGACCTGGGAATTTTGAGAAACCGTTCCCCTTTCCAGGTTCAGGGCTTTCCTTCTCTCTGAGCCGCGACCAAAAGGCAAGATGGGCCGCAACGGGCGGATTTATCGTCAACCACGAATCGCTCTAGGCCACTGAGGGCTGAGTCTACGCTGCGCGACCCCGTGCGCGGCGTTCGACCCCTACCATCTGGCACTTCAGGCATGAACATCTGAAAGTCGGGGTGTTCGGAATTACCCAATGACCGCATTTGGCACAGACGTGCCGATCACCATATCGAGAATCCATAGGCCGGAAATTATCGCCTTTGACGCAATAAGGACAGCGCACGATTTCCTCAACCCCTGTCAGCATACGATTTGGGTACTTTAACCTGAGCAGCGGGAAGTGCTACTGTCAAAACTGCCGGGTGCAACTGCTAGTGCCACTCCCATCAGGAACAGCGTTTCTTTGGCTTATAGTTCGCAGCAACGCGGACGGTGAAGGCGCGAAAGAAACGCGGGAAGCCTGAATGAAGAGCGTCGCCCCCGAATGCGGAGCGACGGTTTCACCATCTTTTAATTAGGGTGTTCCTCGCCGGAGCAGTAGAGTAGAGCTGTTGCAGCCTTCCGTCGGAACTTAACGGTCACCTTTTTCAGTGCTCGAATCGCACTTCCGCGAAAGAGGTTTCAATGCTAAGTCAAGTTCCAGTCCTGAGTTCTAGGCAACTCATCATCCTCGGGCACGCCAGTCAGGCTCCCGCGATCGCTAAGTGTACAAATTGCGAATTAAAATTCTTCGTCCCGAAAGAACTGATGAAAGATCCAGACGCAGCTCGTGCCTACCTGTTGTCGAAATTCGACTGGCACACCTGCAAATTTGCGGCTGAGTGGGTGAAGCCGCTACCGGATCGTTGGTAGCGGCGGTCCCAAGCATCATAGCTGAAGCAAGTCGTTTGCACTCATTGACCTTCCCAGGGGTTTTGGGTGCACGGGATTTTTTGACAACGCTTACCGACACGAGCCGGGGCTTCATAACCTTGGGAAGCGGCACGGGTCAGGTAGCATCCCGGTGCTGGGCTGCGGCATGGATGAGCTCGTTCATTGGCTGGGTAGAGTTCAACAGTTCCGCCGCGATTTCGCCGCCGCGGACCGGAAGCGTTCGGTCAAGAAGGCCGATCTGGACAAGCACTGAAGCTTGATCCCAGTACAGGTGCTCGTGCGAGATTTTGTCGCCTTCGAACTGTATGATAGCCACCAGCGGGACCTCCACCCTTTTTCCAGTCGGTGGGATGCCAGGCAGAATCCAGTCTAAGCGGATCGAATGAGTGAAGCGCACAATGAGCTCGTCAACAACCCGACCCTGGCCGATAGTCCGTGAGACAGGAACGATTTCCGTGTCCGGTGGTATTTGTGACACGAAATGGTTCGCGTAGAAGTCTCGCACTTCGTTTTGCCCTCTGCCGCCGATCATCAACGGAATCTCGTTGACGTATGCTTGCGCCGTCATTGTAGCGACTGCCTGATCCGCGTTATGAGCCGCGAACTCCGCACCTACGTGCTGATCCCAAACTTTCGACAGTGTTTCTTCGGTTTGCATCTCCTTGACTCCTTTGAAGGTGAATGGCCTTCCTCGCTATTGTTTATGAGACAGGTTCCACCTTCTTCCTCGCGGAGGCCGAAATACTAACAACCGCTTGGTCATTGTTCAATCCGGGAAATGCCGTATTCAGAAGACACGAAACTGTGCCACTTGGAATGAGGCAGAAAACGCTCAGTCTCCAATCTCGGAAATCGCAACCAGATGTTCCTGAGTCGTCATGTTCTTCGCTGAGGAGCCGAACCGGAGGTTAATCCTTAACCGGCCATTAGTTGGCGAAATCTCTCCAGGCGTTATCACCACTTTGCGCTTTTTTATTCGCCACGCAAGTGTGCTGCCACTGCCGTCGCTTGACCAAACTTTCCATCGCGCCCGTATCAAACAGGCACTCTGGTCGGAGTCCCTTTTTCTAAAACAAAGGGAAAAGAGGAGGGGGGTGTCGGGTATAGAAAGAATTCTTTCCTAGGGTCAGGGCCTCTTGAAACGGCTGTAGTACAAAATGTAGTAAGCACCAGTAACGACTGAGTTGCATGGGTGCACTTCCCCTGACCAGAAGTGTCCGAGAACACAGCCGTGCCCAACCCATGCTCACCCATGCAAATCAGCCTGCACGGTCTGCAAAACCTTTATACGTGAGTTCGATTCTCACCCGCGCCTCCAACCTCAACCATAGGCTGGCTGTGCCTCAACGACGGCTCCTTCCATCGGCCGCAAATCCTCAACCGAACTGGTCAATCCTTCGTTACTGTCCCCTAGCGTCCTTGGCAAGCCAAACGGCCCTGGAAGTGAACTACGTTTGTGGTGCCAGCCTATAACTTGTGCTCCGACCACCTTCAGAGCTGCGAAGCAGCAAGCCCGCCTCAACAAGTTGCGTGATATCGCGCAATGCGGTATCTGGCGAAGACTTCGTAAGTTTTGCGTACTTCGTGGTGGTGAGTTTGCCATCGAAACCATCTAAGAGCTTGTTGAGCACCAAACGCTGACGATCATTGATGGCCACACTCTGTGCACGATCCCAAAACTTGGCCTTGACAAGAATGGCATTCAACATGGTTTGTGCACCGTCGATGGCGCGACCGAGACAACCGAGAAACCATTCCATCCAGGGCGTCACATTCATGTCGCCCTTCTGGGTCTGTTCAAGGATTTCGTAGTAAGCATTCTGTTCCTGACGAATCTGTGACGACATGCTGTAGAACCGCTGCGGACTGTTTTCAGAGCGAGCCAGCGCCATATCGGCGATCGCACGCGCGATACGACCATTGCCGTCGTCAAACGGGTGAATGGAGACAAACCATAGGTGTGCGAGGTCCGCCTTCATCACAGGATCAAGATCTTTGTTGCCATTGAACCAATCAAGGAATGCGGTCATTTCCTTTTCAACCCGCGGCCCTGCCGGCCCCTCGAAGTGAACGCGCTCCTTTCCTATGGGGCCGGAAACAACCTGCATCGGTCCCTCTCTGTCATCCCTCCACGCTCCCACCGTGATCTTCCGCATGCCGCTGCGGCCCGTCGGGAAAAGAGCGGCGTGCCATCCGAAGAGGCGTTCGATGGTAAGCGGCTTATCATAGTGGCACGTCGCATCGAGCATCATTTCGACAACTCCCTCAACCTCCCGATCGACCGGCTTCAAAGCCCCGACGTCCATTCCGAGGCGTCTTGCAATAGATGATCGCACCTGTTCTGCGTCGAGTTTCTCCCCTTCGATTTCGCTGCTCTTAATCACATCAGTCGTCAAAGTCTGCAGAACGGCTTCTTGGCGAAGATTGAACCCCAAAGCTCGCATATGGCCAATCAGCAATCCCTGACGATGGCGCACCTCGGCAAGAGGCTCGGCGAGGCGCCCCTTATCCCAGTGAAAGCCCGGCCAGTCGCCAAGTTGGTGAATGTACAATCTCCGCATCTCTTGCGGAGATTGTAACCAGTATTCTCCGCAAAGAGCAAGATATTTACCGCATTTAATGCGGAGAATATGACCGCTATTATCCGCAAAAAATATCATTTGTTTTCTATTGATTGCAAAGAATCGGCCCTGATCCTGCTCGCCGAACGTCGATGCCGCCGATATAGCTAGGGCAATGGGTTGACGTAACAGGGCCCGTTCTTAGGCTGCGCGGGAGGCGTTGGAGGGTTCATGTTCGGCGCTCCGGCAAAGTCGAAAAAGAAACTAATGTCCGGCTGCGCTGCGTCGCGCTTATTTATCGGAGGCAGCCCGAAGCGCTTTTCAATGAAGGCAAGGATCGCTGTGGTGTCGATCGGAGTATGGTCGACATAGTGAGGCTTAGAAAAGGGCGAGATAACGATATTCGGGACGCGAAAGCCGGTAAACACAAAATCACAGTTCGGCCCGGTTTTGGTGGCGCAAATGTCGTAGGGTACAAACATCGGAGGTATCCCGTCCGGCGACACAGTGGCCACCGGCGGAACGTGGTCATAGAAACCCCCAGCCTCATCGTAGGTCAGGAAAAACACCGAATCCTTCCACGCGCTGCTGTTCATCAGGGCATTAATAATGTTGGCAACAAATGCGGCCCCCGCCTGCACGTTAATGTGAGCTCCAGGATGTTCGTCTAAGGCTTTTCCGGAAGAGGCGTCGATGAAAACGACCTGCGGCAGGTTCCCATTTTGCAAGTCGGTGAAATATTCGGACAGGGGGACGATGTTGGTTCCGATTTGCTTCGCGTATATGGGAAACGGCACTAAGGAACTGCCCTGACGATAATCGGGAACATAATTCTTCCAGCTCACCCCGGCCTGCTGCAGTTCGTCGAAAATTGTGGGAGCCCCGATTCCTTTTAGGGGCCAGTTAATCACGCCTCGCGACGTGGCCCCCATCGCGTACATGCGATTTGCGGGGGTATGGGTCATGACGGGAGAAAACCATCTGTCTGAGATCGCAAACTGGGTCGCCATGAAGTAGTAATAGGGAAAGTCCTGTTGATCGTAATAGCCCATGGCACGCTTGCCTTCCGTGTCAAAGATCATCCCGTGACCCGGCCCTCCCGCGGAGTTGGCAAAGCCATCCATCAATGGCTTACCTGAAGTCGGATCCTTGAGGTTCCAGTCATAGTGGCTCTGATTCCAGAATGCGCTGAGCTCCTCTGTACACATCGAGAGCATGTGGAAGGGTGTAAAGGTGGTCGAGCCATCGTAACTCAATGACGATGCGTTTGGCGGCGTACCATCGACATCGGCTCCCAGACCCTGCGATTGGCGGTATGCGTTTAGTTGCCCGAAGTAACGATCGAAACTTTCATTCTCCTGCAACATGAAAACGATGTGATTGACAACGGTCTTGTCAACCGTCGGCACCGGATTCGCAGAGTGTGCAGTTCTTGACGCTGTACCGCCACACGCCATCAAGGAGATGCAGAGGCCCAAGGCTATCGCGCTCAACTTGGTCATACGTAATCCTTTTCATAGAGTCGGCCCTAGCGGCCGACCATTTGTTCTGAGTGGCGCGGGTATAAGGTTGCGACTCACGCAGGGCTGACTTTTCGCGGTCGCGAACCGTCTTCCGACTGCAGCGCAACCGACTCTTCCGGGCTGGATACGCGCAGATCTCCACCTTTCAGGAGCTCGGCCTTGAGCTTCGAAGATAGGCGCTGGTTGGCCGCGTACAAGACCAATTCCACGCGGTTGGAAATTCCCAGCTTGTTGAAGATGTGAAATATGTAGTTCTTGACTGTGTGTTCGCTCAGATGCAATCGTACGGCGATTTCTCGGTTACTCAGTCCTTCGGCTACGAACCGAACGACCTGCTGTTCCCTCGCAGAAAGTAAAAGTTCACCATCAGCACCCACCAAGCGCGTGACCGGGGCTTCCGCAAAAGCTTGGAAGACACAGTCAATCTGCTCAGTGTTCGCCCAAATCTGTCCGCCGTGAACCGTGCGCACACACTTGGGCAACAGTTTCAAGGGATCACAGCGGCAAAACACTCCCCGTGCTCCCTTTCGAAAGGCCTCTACAACCCAATCGCGACGCGGCGTATCGAGCAGCATCACAGCTCGAGTCATTGCGGATGACAACCTGAGTTCTTCCACGAACTCGAAGGCCTTCTGACGATCATTATCCAACACCGCGCTGATGAGGACGACATCATACGGCGCAGCCGACAACAAAAGCTGAGGATCTGCGGTCGTGTCGGTGACCTCTAAACCCTTATCTCGCCGTAGAAGACTCGTAAGGATCTGCCCAAACATACGAGTACTCTCTGCTAAAGCGACACGGATAACGGTATGCGTCGGGATAGTTTGGATACAAGAGGTGACCATGGAAGACTCTCGGGTAGCTCGTACTCGCGACACTACTATGGATCAATTTCATCTATCAAGCAGAAATGCGCGACTACGGCATAAAACACTATGGTGTCGGAGTTTCTCCTAAGTGAGAATAGTTGCTGCCCAGAAGATTTACTCCTAAGTAGTCAGTACTAATGGTCGTAAGAGTTTTCCCGACAGATACAACAAGTGGTGCTCACAAAGCACATATCACCGAGACAATTCCGAGCAACCCTTCCGTCGGTGAAGAGGTTGGCGAGACCTTGATCGGCGAAGCCACTCCCACACTATTTCTGCCGCCCACCTCGGAACATGCGGGTACTCTCGGCTAGCGCAACAGCATGCAGGAGCCGACCGGCGTGAAAGACTTTCTGCAATTCGTACTCACACCTACTATGAAACCTACTTACAATATCCATTTCGATTTGCTATTGGTAACTATCTCGTGATTATTCGTACATTGCCGATTTAGTTTTGCGAGATACATTCGGCACAACGGCTGCCAGTGTGCATTATCTTGCACACAGTAAACTTCATGCGCCACGGTTGCAAGAGCTTGCACATGGATAGACGAGGGTAACTAACTTCCGACTTCCTGTTCCGGCACATTGCTTCCCTTATCTTCGACGCCACGCGACCACTCAGCAGGAGCATGGAGCGCCAAATCGGCTCTCGAAGACACACCTGTCTTCTGCAACATACCTGAGATGTACTTCCTGATCCGATTTTCAGGTAGCTTAAGGCGGCTACCGATTTGCCGGTTGCTGAGACCGGCCGCCAGGCACTGCAGAATCTCATCCTCGCACTGCGTCAGAGGCCGTCGGTTTTTCAAGTCGAGCAACACCGACGCGCGGGTCTGGGCGAATGCTTCGACGAGATATGTCAGATGCGTGCTACTCACCCATATATCCCCCCGGAGCACAGCGGCCATGCATTTGCATAGATCCTGCGTTGAATCGTTAACGCTGAGAACCCCTCTGGCCCCACAGCGAAACGACTCCAGTACGATTTCGCGATCCTCAGATCCAATCAGCATTACGATCCTCGAATTGCTTCCAGAAGCGTGTACCGATTTGGCTACCTGCAGACCAGAACGCGTTCCATCCTCCAGACAAGGACTGATGAAAACAAGGTCGGGCCGGTTCTGTTGAATCGCACACAGGGCAGAGGTGGAATTGATCGGACACGCAGCAACTTGGAACCGGCATTGCCGTTCGATAACATCCGCGAGCAACTGGCAATCCATCTGAGTTGCTAGAGCAACGACTACCGTTGGCTTCTTGCGATCAGCAGCGACAACATCCATCGGACCATCCCTGAACAAGAATTGCGAAAGGTGAGCGCTCCCGGGCAGCGTGCGTTAGAGCATAGCCAGCGCACTGAGGATGCACGCAATTGGATCTTTTTAGTAGAGAAAATAGTCCTTGTCAGTGTTCCTGCTAGCCTCCCGGGATGGATTGCGATCAGAGTTACTAGTCACAAAGAGAAAAGGCTTCTTGCAGATCTTTGCCCAGGTTACATAAGCTTGGTTCTATGCAGCGCAGTGATCCGAGCGCGAGAGTGGCGTGCCACTCGGAAGTAGTACTGCAGAATGCGCCAGCCACGCCCATCTAGTGAGCTTAGATTCGCCGCTTAAGGAGTGATACTCGCAGTTCGCCCGCTCGAAACGTAACCGCAGTATCCCGATTCTCGCCGAGGCTCGGGGTGAAACCAACTTCAGAAACCTTGATTAGTTAACTAGTTTGAGGCAAAGGGCGGGTTCTGCGTCGAAGCGGCAACAGCCACCCTGTGACTGAGAGGGCGAAGCTATGAGTGGCGTTGCGGTTTGCCAACCCGTACCAGATCCAGTGGGAATGATCGGCTCATCTCGCTGGTATGCGATTCATACACGTGCGCGCCACGAAAAAACTGTAATGATGCGACTGCAACAGCAAGGCATCACGGCTTTCTTGCCCACCATCACGGAAGTGCGCCGCTGGAGTGACCGACGTAAGTGTGTAGAATTCCCGCTCTTCTCCTGCTACGCATTCGTTTATCTTCCCTGGGTGCCAGAACTTCGTACGAAAGTGGTGCGGACCGACGGAGTTTTGGGCTTTGTAGGTTTCGGTGGTGGAGCTGTTCCAATTCCCGATGTGGAGATTCAGAACATTCGCACTCTCTTGCACAGCATGGTGCCGTACACTCCTTATCCTTTTCTGAAGATCGGGCAACGGGTTCGCATTCGGGGCGGATCGTTGGATGGGGTCGAGGGTATACTGCTGGCTCGCAATGGAAGTAACAGCCTGGTGATCTCGGTCGAACCAATTCAGCGTTCCCTGGCTTTCAAGGTCGATGGATATTCGGTAGAAGCAGTGTAGGTTCGCCGACCAGGATCCCAGTGCTTCTTGGACGCATTTTTCCAACCGCCTCAAATCAGCGAAATGGCTAGTCCTCGGATACTTGTGATAGGCGACGAGCCCGTTGCCGTGCGTAGAGTGAACGACTGTCTGGTGAGAAATTCACTCCAGGCCGAAACCGTCGAGCTGAATGCAGCTCTCGCCAGAGTTCGCTCCAACCCAGTACTTCCAGACCTGCTGATGCTCTCCCTCGGCGAAGGGTACGAGGCATTGGGAACGCTACAACGACTCCGCCAGCTCCATCCCGATCTCAAAATTGTGCTGCTCTGTCAAAGCGGCAAGCACCGACAGGTAATCGCGGCCGTCCGCATGCTGGGTCAGGATTATCTTATGTTTCCATTTCGCGATGCCGAGCTGCTGGACCTGGTGCATAAACATGTGGGCACGAGTCGGGCGCCCGGTGCGGCGGAAGTGGCAACGGTTGAGGAAGTCGGAGGCGAGCACTTCTTCCTATCAGCCAGCGCACTGATGAACAAGGTTCGCCTGCAGGCCGAGCTCTTAGCCAACATGGAGGTGTCCGTTCTGATTACGGGCGAGAGTGGGAGCGGAAAAGAAGTCATCGCCCAATTGATACATAAGCTCTCCTCCCGTTCTGACCGACCGTTTCTGAAGATAAGTTGCGCTGCACTAACAGGTGACCTGCTGGAGAGGGAGTTATTCGGCTGGGAGCGGCGAGCGTCCACAGACACGCCGTCCACAAAGGCCGGCAAATTTGAGTTATGCGACAAGGGAACAATTCTTCTCGATGAAATAACCGAGATGCCCGCCAATCTGCAAGCAAAGTTGCTACACGTGTTGCAGGAAAAGCAATTCTTTCGCTGGGGAGGCGAAACCGTCGTCGAAGCCGATGTTCGGGTACTCGCGACATCCAGTGTCGATATTCAGGATGCCATAGCGAAACGAGGTTTCCGGAAAGACTTGTATTACCGCTTAAATGGGTTCGGCGTTGCCCTGCCTCCTTTGCGCGAACGCCGCGAAGAAATTCCGAATCTGTTGCGTCATTTCATGCACAGGATCGCAGCCCAATGCTCCCGGGCCGTGCTGCCATTCTCGCCGCGTTTGATGGACGCATGCGTGCAGTACTCCTGGCCGGGTAACCTGCGCGAACTGCAGAATTTTGTCATACGTTATTTGGTTATGGCGGACGAGAGCATGGCGATCGGGGAATTGATCGAGGGGCAACGCAAGCTCTCCTTGATCAATAGCTTTACGGAAGCCAGTTCTCCTTCCACCAGCGGTCCAGAACCGACAGCAGCAGAAGCCCGGGGGCCTGATCTGAAATGCTTGCTGCGTAGCCTTAAACATGAGGCCGAGGTGCAGCTGATCACCGATATGCTTGCGGAAACCGATTGGAACCGGAGAAAAGCCGCCAGGTTGCTGCACATCAGCTACCGCGGGCTCCTTTACAAAATCCGCCAACACGCGATTACCCGCGCACCGGCGGGCCCGCCAAATATGGCTGGGGACCCCATCCCTCGGCAGACATTCGCAAGGGCCGCCGCCGCCGTCACCAATCAAATTTCGAGCCCAAACACGGGCGCGCATAATTCCAAGCCATCCCGCTGATTCTTTGCGCCAAGTGGCGTCCGCCAAAACGAGTTGGTGGGGGCGGTACAACAAAATAGGGACGACCGAGTGGCTACGCCAAAACCTATCCTTCCCGAGTTGCCCCCTGAAATTGTCGTGTTCGGGGGCTCCGATCTCATGCGAGACATTCGCGCCAAGATGGAGCGGATCGCCGATGCTACCGTACCGGTTCTTATTCGAGGCGAAAGTGGGACGGGGAAAGAGATCATCGCTAAGTTGCTTCACCTGCAGTCGGCGCGGCGTTCTGGTCCCTTCGTCAAGATCAACTGCCCGGCAATTCCCAGTACTCTGATCGAAAGTGAACTTTTCGGCTATGAGAAGGGTGCGTTCACCGGGGCGGATGGAAGAAAAGCTGGACTGGTCGAGGTTGCCGACGGCGGCACGCTGTTTCTGGACGAGATTGCGGAGCTTGACTTCGGGTTGCAATCGAAGCTGCTGCACCTGTTACAGGATGGGCAGTTTTACGCAATCGGCGGGAAGAAGGAAAAACAAGTAGAGGTGCGCTTCCTCTGCGCCACCAGTCGGCGCTTGGAACAAGAGATTCAGGCGGGAAGCTTTCGTCAGGACCTGTTTTATCGCATCAAGGTCGTCACTCTGAGCTTGCCTCCTCTACGAGAACGAAGCTGCGATATTCCTGTGTTGATTGCGCACTTTTTGCGCACCTACAGCCAACAGTTTAAACGGAACCCGCAGCCCTTGTCGGCCAAGACCGCAGCCGCTCTCGAGCGCTACTGGTGGCCGGGAAACATTCGCGAATTGGAAAATCTAATCAAGAGTTATGTAATTCTCGGTTCCGAAGAAGCCATACGTCGAGAGTTGCTAGTTACGGAAAACGGCGCTAACGGCAATGGAAATGGTGAGGGCGCGGCGTCAAATAAGCGCCCGGCCTCGCTGAAACAGGCAATCCGAGATCTCGAGAGTCAGCTGATTCGACAAGCCCTGGAAGAACAGCACTGGAACCGCCGGCGAGCAGCTAGGGCATTAAAGATCAGCTATCGGTCCTTACTCTACCGCCTCAAGCAATCCGAAGGAGATCCCAAGCGCCGCTTGCAGACCAGTCCTCATGCCGGCAACGACTAAGAGGCACAGGAGACAACATCATGCGTTTGCACCCACACGGCTTAACCTTAGTAATTCTTCTGGGCACATGTGTCGCCTTCCGGACTCCCTTGTTCGGGCAAGTCCGAGTAGCGGCCATGGACTCCACTACGTCGGATCCTCATGCGACACCGACGTCGCTCGCGAAACCCAACTCTGTGTTGGACATTGACGCCAAATACGTGATTGGGCCAGACGACATACTCGCAATCGATGTCTGGCACGAGCAGGAGCTGTCACGCACTCTACCGGTCAGACTCGACGGCAAGATCTCATTACCATTGCTCGGCGAGGTTACGGCCAGCGGCGAGACACCGTTGCAGCTTCAAGACTTTATCGCAGAACGCCTCAAAGAGTATTTGGCACATCCGCACGTTACGGTCATTGTGCAACAACCAAACAGTCATAGCTTCAACGTGGTAGGAGAGGTCCAAAAGCCGGGTGCATACGTGTTCGGCCACAGAGTGTCTGTCGTGGATGCAATTGCACAAGCCGGCGGTTTACGCGATTTTGCCAAGCCGAAGAAGATGTATGTACTTCGCACCATGGCGGATGGATCGCAACAAAAGTTGCCGGTTAACTACAGCGACGTAATTAAAGGTAAAAGCCCATCCGACAACATTGTCCTCGAATCGCACGACACGGTCGTGGTTCCGTAGCGGAGATACGCCGTGTTGATCTACAAAGTGTTACGCATACTGCTGTTACTACCAGTGGTCTCAGTGCTAAGCCAGGCACAGGCCACCATGATCGGCAGCCCCCTCACCGGCGATGTTATTCGACCCAGATTAGAATCAGAGGTCCAAGCAACCAACGCGCTGTTGGGAGATCTTGTTGTGACCGCGATCGCGGATGACAACAATAACAACGCCACGGTGAATCCGATCGGCGGCTCCCAGTATTATTTTGCTCCAGGTATAGCACTGCAGCGGACCCGGCCGCGCTTGACTTGGAATATCGGTTACTCTCCCGGCCTTCGATTATACGTTCCTGGCGGTGTAACCCCTGATCAGCTGACCCACATTCTAGGCGGAGTATTACACTGGGACCTCAGCAGGCGCCTTGCCGTCGGATTACGCCAGGATTACCTCCGAACCAATGATCCTTTTCAGCAGTTCGGAGAAGCGCCGTTGCAATCGAACATTGGAATCCTGAATCGACCGTCAGAGTTCCCGATCTCAAATTTTCGATACTCGGAGCTATTTTCAGAAGTTGAATCGGACTATCAACTCGAAAAACATACGCTGGTGGGTGTAAATGGCTCATTCATACAGATATCACCGGACCAGCACCAACTGCGGAACCAAGGCAGCTTTATTACAACTCGCACCACTTCGGGATCTGCTTTCGTTTCTCATCAATTGACGGCCAGGCAAACCTTTGGTGTGCAATACCAACTTCTCAATATGTTGTTTCAAGGAAACAGCCACACCATAACGCAGGGCGTGTTTGTGTTCGACCGGCTTGTGATTTCGCAGCACACGACTTTCACACTGTTTGCTGGTCCCCAATATTCCCACATTCACAACCAGGAAGCGGTAACTTCGCAATCGGTAGTGGTGCCCGTACCCCAGTCCGAGACACTCTGGTCGCCAGCAGGGGGAGCGATGTTGAGCTGGGGGCGAGACCGTACTGCATTTTACGCCGACCTGACCAGACGGGTGAATGCCGGGCTTGGGTTATTGAGTTCCGTGGAAATGACTGAGGCATCACTGGATGTACAAAGAAAAGTGACAGATCGTTGGATAGTCAATGTCTCCGGACAAATCAATGACGAAACTCTGCTGAGCACAGCAAGCACTGACCACATCCTGTTGTCGCACATCGACGCAGGCATAAGCCGAGAGTTTAGTCGCGATACCCACCTACGCTTAGCGTACCAACGTATTCGCCAGTCTGGAAACTACCTTTATCCTTTCGGACTTGGAAACCACAATCGCTTTTTGGTGACTTTTGAGCGCCGCTTCGCCTGGCCTGTGGGGAGATAATCATGCCAAATCTGTCTGAAGCGCCCAACCTCTTTGACTATGGCAAAATGCTCTTCCGCCGCCGGCGGACCATATTCTTTACCGCCCTCGTGGTGTGGGCGGTCGCTTGCGCTCTCGCCTGGTTGCTTCCTCCCCGATACCGCTCGGAAGCCTCCATCCTCATAGAGAACACGACCGTCCCGAAACACTACGTGCTCCCGAACATTGAATCCGACCCGGAGCAGGAACTACAGACCTTGCAGCAGCGAGTCTTAAGCCGTTCGCGACTGCAGCGCATTGTCGATGACCTCCATTTGTATTCCGGAGGGGTTGCGGCACTCATGGCGGGAGATGCAGTAGGCACAATGCGAAAGGACATCGGGGTTGAGCTGACGCAGACTGCCTCAAAGCCTCCGCAGCTGAGCGGGTTCACCATCTCCTATGCCGGATACAATCCGCGTTTAGTCCAGCAGGTGGCGTCAAGGTTGACTTCGCTGTTCGTGGAGGAAAATCTGCGGGCTCGGCGGCGCCAAGCGGAGAATACGACCGAATTCCTCGACAAGCAATTGCGGGACGCGAGAGCTAACCTGGACCAGCAAACCCAAAAGGTCAATGCGTTTAAAGCCCAGTTCATCGGCCAGCTGCCCGGGGAACTCCAATCCAACCTGCAGATCTTGAGCGGATTACAAATTCGCTTGCAGCAGGCCAATGAAAGCTTAAACCGATCCGAACAGCAAAAACTTTACCTGACTTCCATGCTCAGCGCCTATCGTGATGCCCCATCCTTGGCCGGCGGGCCGGCCGCGCCAGGGACGCCCGCCGAGGTGGATGCCGAGCTGCTCCGACTCCAATCGCTATTGGCGGACCTGAAGTCGCGTTATACCGACAAGCATCCAGCGGTTTTGCAAGTCAATGATGAAATTGCCAAGGCGAAAAAGCTAAAAGCTGAAATGGAAAAAGGTGGAGATAGTGGATTACCCGTTTCCCGCGCGGTTGCAGAAATTAAGAGTCAGTTGAAGGGGGCGGATCTGGATGTTCGGAACCGCAGGAGGGAAATCGCAGAACTGCAATACGAGATGCAGCGGTATGAGAATCGGCTGAATGAAACTCCCGTACGTGAGCAACAACTGGCAGATTTAACGCGCGACTACGACCAGTCACGGCAGGCCTACGCAGACCTATTGGGAAAGAAGAATGATTCCGCCATAGCGACCGACCTGGAGAGGGCTCAACAGGGCCAACAGTTTACCGTGCTGGACCCGCCCAGCTTCCCGCGTAGCCCTTACTTTCCCAATCGCGTGCGGGTCACCTTAGGTGGTCTGGCGCTAGGACTGGTGGCGGGATTTGCCTTGGCTTTCATCCGAGAAGGACTGGATGACAGTATTCACGCGGAAAAAGAGGTTAGTGCGATTTCCAAAATGCCGGTTTTAATTGCTATCCCGCCTCTAACTACAGCACGCGACATCAGCCGTGCGCACTCGCGATGGGTGGCGGAAGTCACGTGTGCGGCAGTCGTCGGCGTGATTATGGCCACTTCTGCCGTTCTAGCGTATTTCTACGGTTAACTGGCAGCCAGGATTTCGAGTGCCTGAGGGTTTTCGACATGTACAAAGACTTCTACGGACTTCGACGCGCTCCGTTCGACATTACTCCTGATCCAAGCTTCTTCTTTCCTACTCCTCGACATAATGAGGCGCTGGCGAATCTTTCCTGCGGTATTCGCTGGCGCAAGGGCTTTGTCGCCCTCACGGGTGAGGTAGGCACCGGGAAGACCCTTCTATTGAGATGTCTGCTCGATCTTTTAAAACGGGTGCAGATTGCATCCGCTTATATCGTCAATACGCGGCTGACAGCGGCGGAGTTTCTGCGGCACATGGTCAATGATCTTCAGGTACCGACCCACTCCGGCGACAAGTCCGAGCTACTAATCAACCTCAACAAGTTTCTAATTCAACGCTGCCAGCGCGGCTCCACCACCGCACTAATCGTCGACGAAGCGCACGTGCTCGAATGGGATGTTCTGGAGGAGATCCGATTATTGGGCAATCTGGAAACGGCACAAGAAAAACTGCTTCAGATTGTACTGGTCGGACAGCCTGAACTCGATCGTAATCTGGATTCTCCGCAACTGCGGCAGCTGAAGCAGAGGATTATGTTGCGATGCAAGCTCGCGCCGCTGGGCAACCATGAGATCCGGCCGTACATAGAAAATCGGCTTTCGCTCGCTGGCCACAAACGGGGAGCAGTCATGTTTTCCGACCCAGCGATACAGCTGATCTATGAGTATTCGAGCGGCATTCCGCGAGTCGTCAACATGATTTGTGAAAATGCATTGGTAATCGGGTGTGCACAGCAAACTCATACGATCACGCCGCCGATCGTGGAGGAAGTGGCTTGCGATTTCCATCTTAAGCGACCCCAGGCGATTGCAGGACAGGCTACTTCTACCGCGGAGTTTGTTACGGGCGTGACATCGGCAACCGCATTTGTGTCGTAACAGCAGGAGGAATACATACAATGAGCCGCGTCTACGATGCTTTACAACAGTGTTCGCGAGATCAGGTAAATGTAAACATACTGCAAGAGAACGAACCGAAGGCGCTATTCCCTGATCAGTTTGCCGGCACCGCGGGGGATCCAGAAGGCATTGCGGCGGCGGATCCAGAAGCCATTGCGGCGGTGGACCCGTACCTCGCCGGCAACGAGAAGCTTCCGGTGTTATTCTCGGCTTACAGTTTTGCGTCTGAGCAGTTTCGTCTGCTTGCAGCGCGGCTACAGCAACTTCAAAACGCCCGTGCCGCCAGATCGGTTCTCTTGACCAGCAGTGCCGAAGGGGATGGCAAAAGCTTACTGGCGCTTAACTTAGGCATCTCGCTAGCACAGGGCGGACGCCAGAGAGTTCTGCTTCTGGACAGCAATCTCCGAAAAGCAGCTTTATCCGCCATGTTAGCCATCGACAACCGACCGGGGCTCAAAAACTGGTACCAGGCGAACTGTTCCGTCCTCGATTTCATGTGCAGGATCTCCGGGCACAATGTGTGGGCAATGCCAGCTGGTAACGCGCAGGTTGATCCTTTGGAATTAGTGAAGTCAGCACGAATGCCGGAGCTGCTCGTATCTTTGAGCAATGCGTTTGATTGGGTGTTGATCGACTCTCCTCCATTGCTGCCACTCGCCGACGCCGAGGTCTTGTCAAGGATTTGTGACGCAACCATTATGGTTGTGCGCCACAACACGAGTACTAAGAGCACACTAAAACAAGCTCTGGAACGAGTTGCCCCTACGAAGTTGGTCGGACTGTTATTGAATGACTTCCCCACCACCCATAACGGCAACGTTTCGTAGATTGTAGAGGTACCTTCAAAGCGCAACGTTCGCCCCCTTCGAACCCTATTTTCTTCCCCATACTGGGCTGATCGCTGTGGGTCGTCATCTGTTCCGCTCGGACGACGACTCTCCGCTTTTTGGCGGACAGCCTGCGCGACGATGCTGTAACACGGATCTGCGTTTTCAGAAACGGATCGGAATGTCTGTTCACCGAAATTTATCCGAGCAGTCCGACTTTGAGAACCTGCTCTATATTGAGACACGGCGGAGCGAGCGCTCCAACCGTCCCCTGTGTCTCGTCCTTGTAGCAGGAATCAAGATCGATGACGAGGCCGTACGCACGCGTGCTTTCCGCAAGATATTTCAGCCTTTGCGGTCTTCTATTCGCGAAACCGACATCGTGGGCTGGTACCAGCAGAACAGCACGTTGGGAATTGTTTTCCCGGATCTGCCCACGGTGACAACGGTTGTGGTCGAGGGGCTTCGACGTAAGGTCATGGGTGCCATCGCCACTCTATTAACGCCCGAGTTAATCGGGCGTATTGATGTGTCGTTATACGTGTACCCCGTGAACCACGACATCGCTAGCGGAAGCGATACGTCGACCTTTCATCTGGATATTCCTCCTCAGTACCGGGCAGGAAGAGCAGAGCAGGCGATCAAGAGGCTCATTGATGTAGCCGGTAGCCTATTGTTCCTGGTTGCCCTGGCACCTCTTTTCGCGGTGATCGCGACGGTCATCAAAGTGAATTCGAAGGGGCCTGTGATTTTTCGTCAGGCACGAGTTGGTCAGCAAGGAACACCTTTCATGTTTTTGAAGTTTCGATCGATGTACATGAACAGCGATGTTGCACTTCACAAAAACTATGTAACTAAGTTTATCTCGAATGATGAAGCGGCGAGTCCAGCCGCGGCGGTTTATAAAATTACAAATGATCCCCGGATCACACGCGTGGGACGCTTTTTACGAAAAACTAGCTTAGATGAGCTACCTCAGCTGTGGAACGTTTTGCGCGGTGAGATGTCACTGGTTGGTCCACGGCCACCATTGCCCTACGAGCTCGAATGTTATGCACCCTGGCACCACCGACGTGTGCTGGGGGTTAAGCCTGGCATTACCGGCCTCTGGCAGGTAACTGGGCGTAGCCGGACTACTTTCAACGAAATGGTTCGGCTGGATTTGAGGTACGTGCGGCAGTGGTCAATTTGGCTTGATTTCAAAATCCTTCTACAGACGCCGAAAGCCGTGCTTATGGGGGAAGGGGCATATTGAGGGTCGACAATGGGTACTGCCGTTAGCACCACCACCCATGGGCAACCAAGCCCGAGCAACGTGATCCGGTTTGGGATCATTGGTTATGGCTACTGGGGGCCGAATATCGTTCGCAACCTGGGTTCCTTACCCGGGGCTACCATAGAGTCGCTTTGCGACAAGCGTTCGCATGCACTACGCCGTGCATCGCAGGCATATCCGGCGCTGAAGTTGTCATCGGATTCCCGGGAGCTGATCCGTTCGCCACAGATTGATGCCATCGCGGTCGTTACCCCGGTCTGGACACACTACTCCCTGGCGAAGGCTGTGCTCGAAAACGGCAAACACCTCTTTGTCGAGAAACCATTCACCTCGACGGTGGCCCAAGCCGAAGAGCTTGTGGAGCTCGCGGACAAGCACAATTTGAAAATCATGGTGGATCACACCTTCCTTTTCACCGGTGCCGTCAGAAAGATCCGCCAGCTGATCGATGAAGGCACGCTGGGAAACCTCTATTACTACGATTCTACCCGGGTGAATTTGGGACTGTTTCAGCACGATGTGAATGTGATCTGGGATTTGGCGCCTCATGACCTCTCCATTATGGATTTCTTAATTGAAACCAGGCCCGAAGCGGTCTGTGCCACCGGCCAAAAACACCTCAATGGTTACGAAGATGTTGCCTTCATTACCGTCTACTTTCCCGAGCGGCTGATTGCGCACATTAACGTGAACTGGCTGTCTCCAGTAAAAGTCAGGACAACATTGATTGGCGGGGAGAAAAAGATGCTGGTGTGGAACGATCTCGACACCGACGAAAAGCTTAAGGTGTACGACAAGGGAGTAGACATTAGTAATCAAGAAGACGTCTATGATCTCCTGGTCAGCTATCGTTCTGGCGATATGTGGGCACCGCAAGTTGAGCAGGTCGAGGCGCTTAAAATCGAGCTGCAGTCATTTCTCGACTGCATCACGAGTAACAAGCCGATCGTAAATGATGGACGTGCAGGTCTTCAGGTGGTTCGAATGCTCGCAGCGGCATCGAACTCGGTTGCGAAGAAAGGAGAACTCATATACCTATGAATGAATTTCTCGCGATTGGCGCTGATGTAAAGATCGGTCAAAGAGTGACTCTCTCGAGGTTTATCAATTTATACGGATGTGAGATTGGTGACGATTGCAAAATCGGTGCATTTGTGGAGGTACAAAAGAACGCCAAAATCGGGAATCGATGCAAGATCTCCAGCCACACGTTCATTTGCGAAGGGGTAATCATCGAAGACAGCGTGTTTATCGGCCATAGCGTCATTTTTATTAACGATACCTATCCGCGCGCCACCAATCCCGACGGCTCGCCTCGGACCGAGCTCGACTGGGCCGTGGAACCAACCGTGGTTAAGAAGGGAGCTTCGATCGGTTCAGGAACAACAATCCTCCCCAATGTCACAGTTGGTGAGAACTCGATTGTCGGGGCCGGGAGCGTCGTCACCAAAGATGTTCCGCCAAACAGCATTGTGGCGGGTAATCCCGCACGAGTTCTGCGACCCCTGACCGAGCCTGTGGAAGCAAAATGTCTAGCGCCCATAACGTTTCACTCTCATCACTCCACGCCGCGAGTGGGGGGATAAGCTTACAGCCGTGTTTTGAACGGCAATTCTCACGCCGCCTTCACCGTTTCCTGAGCAGTTCGCAGCAACTGGCGTTTCCGCTTCCAACCTTCCCGCAACATACCCCACACGCAGCCACTCAATCGCAAGTAAAACGGTCGCGGTTGATCTCAGGTGCATCTTCCGAGGCCAGCGGCTCGCCACCGACCAGAACACTCGAGCGGGCGCGGCTTAGATCGGTTTCTCGCAGGCGGAATGGCGGCATAACATCACAACCGGAAAATATTCCTCGATGTCAACCCCGCTGAAATATGTCCTGATTACACCCGCGCGGGACGAGGTGCGGTTTATCGAACTGGCCATACAATCTGTCCTCGTGCAGAAAATGCGACCCCTGAAATGGGTAATCGTCAGCGACGGTTCAACCGACGGTACCGACGAAATCGTGGACAAATATTCCCGCAGCTATAGCTGGATTGAACTGCTGCGAATGCCGCCGCGCAAGGAACGCAATTTTGCGGGAAAGGTCCACGCATTCAACGCCGGCTATGCGTGCGTCAAGGGGGTGGAATATGACGCGATTGGCAGCATGGATGCCGACATTTCGTTTGATGCCGATTATTTCTCCTTTCTTCTGGAGAAACTTGCCGAGGATCCTCGGCTCGGGTTGGTGGGAACACCATTTGAGGACGGCTCCCACCAAACCTATGACTATCGCTTCACCAGCATCGAGCATGTCTCGGGTGCCTGTCAGCTATTTCGGCGCGCCTGTTTCGAAGACATCGGCGGCTATGTACCGGTCAAGGCCGGGGGAATAGATCAGCTGGCAGTGCTGGCTGCAAGAATGAAGGGCTGGAAGACGCGAACGTTCACTGAAAAAACGTGTAGGCACCATCGAGAGATGGGTACAGCGCAAAGCGGCGGACTAGCGGCGAGATTCAACCAGGGGATCAAGGACTATACCTTCGGTGGGCATCCAGTATGGGAGTTATTTCGGCTTGCCTACCAACTGACGCGGCAACCGGTTTTGTTGGGCGGGCTTGCTTTAGGGGCAGGTTACTTCTGGGCAGCGGTGCAGCGACGGGAGAGGCCAATCCCGACCGAGATGGTGGCGTTTCGCAGGCGGGAGCAGATGCAGAGACTCAAGGCCCTTCTCTTCGAACGAAGCCGCAGGCCGACTAGCGGGAACGGATTTCTAACGACGGTTAGCCGCCGCAGGTCTACTTCTTGATGAACAGCCCGCGCGCAGTGGCAAACGAACCAGGTGCGGCCATGCCTCCTGGTGCGCCAGTCGAGGCGCTCAACGTTGGCCGCCTCATGATCAATGCTGACGACTGGGGAAGAAACCGCGAAATCACGGATCGAACCCTGCAGTGCTGCGAACGAGGATCTATCTCTTCGGTCAGCGCCATGGTGCTCATGGAGGATTCGGAGCGCGCCGCAGCTCTGGCGCGCGAGCGGGGCATCGATGCCGGCCTTCATCTGAACTTCACGACACCCTTTTCGGTACCAGGCTGCCCCGCCCCGCTCGCTTGGCACCAGCAAAGGATCGCCAGATGCCTTCTGCGGCATCGTTTCGCTCAAGTTCTGTTTCACCCCGTACTCGTGCGATCTTTCGAATATGTCGCCTCTGCCCAGGTGGACGAGTTCTGGCGTCTGTACGGAGTTGCTCCGCAACGGTACGACGGTCACCATCACATGCACCTGTGCGCGAATGTTCTACTTTCAAATTTAGTGCCACGGGGAACGGCGGTTCGGCGGAACTTCTCTTTTGAAGCTGGTGAGAAGAGCCCCGGCAATCGCCTCTATCGCAAGCTCGTGGACCGGGTGCTGGCGCGCCACCATCGCCTCACCGACTTCTTCTTCTCGCTGCAGCCGCTCGAACCCCGGAGTCGCCTCGAACGCATCTTTTCTCTGGCTCGAGAGTTTGTTGTCGAACTGGAGACCCACCCATCGGATATGGAGGAGTACCGTTTTCTCACCCGGGACGACGTGTTTTGCGGCATGGGGGTTTCCTCGCTTTTCGGCGCGCGTCGAGCAGCGCCCGGAGGCAAGGAGGCTGCCTGTGGAGATCTGGACCTACGATGAGCAGTCTTTCGCGATCGCGACGCTGGGTCCAAAGCTGACGATAGTTCATTTACGCGGGTCCAGGATTGCACGAGTTCACACCTTCCACCGGTTCAGAGCTGCCTCAGGTTCTCAGCCCGCGTGACTCGCGGCCCAGAAGTAGGCGATTCCAAGGGAACCCTGCTAATTTTCGATGAGTTCTATGATCGCAACCACGAATTCAAAGCAGTAATGGATTGGCAACGTATCTTCAAGAAAAGCTTTACGATCGTCGCCGAAATGGGGAATTATGCCAGAATCTGCGCCGAATTGGCCTGATTGGTCGAGCAGAGATTCAAGACCGCTTTCCTCGGACGATATGGAAAAAACGACAGTCCTCGTAGGCTTTGCGGAAGCACTTGCGTCGCCCGAAGTGGTTTGGAGCCTTGTGGATAAGGGCTTCCGGGTACATGCGTTCGCACGCAGAGGGCGTCGGTCCGCGTTGCGCCATAGTCGCCACGTCGTGTGCCATGACATTTGCCCGCCGGAATTGGACTTAAACGCCGCTTATTTGGAATTAAGTTCTCTCCTAGTTTTCCTCCGCACCGATACGGATGGTACGCGGCCAATACTTTTCCCGATGGATGATAAGGCCGTATGGCTCTCCAGCATGGTCCAGCACGATGACCAGTGGGTTATTGCGGGCCCGCAAGGTGCCTGTGCCGATCTCGCCTTGCATAAGCATTTGCAGACGG
>Ga0126371_10000516_pt1 | contig 31924 bp, 28 predicted proteins | sample PanSoiMetaPlot_4_FD_110145 | JGI IMG/M metagenome (GOLD analysis project Ga0126371, IMG submission 110145) | Tropical forest soil microbial communities from Panama - MetaG Plot_4 | ecosystem: Environmental > Terrestrial > Soil > Tropical forest > Bulk soil | place: Panama | collected 2016-02-17 | reverse complement strand
CTCGAGGAGGTCCGCAAGCTGGTGGCAGCGGAGGCGCAGGTCCGCGCCGCTGGCCTGCCGCAGGACGAGGCTGGGCTCGCCCGGCTCAAGGCGATGGGCTTCGCCGATGCGCGGCTTGCCGAACTGGCGAACACGAGCGAGAGCGAGGTCACGGCGCTGCGGGCGAAGCTGGGCGTCCATCCGGTGTTCAAGCGCATCGACACCTGCGCCGCCGAGTTCGCGTCGCTCACGCCTTATATGTATTCGACCTACGAGAGCGCGGCCGCCGACGGCGCGCCGCAATGCGAAGCCGACCCGTCGTCGCGCGACAAAGTCATCATCCTCGGCGGCGGACCCAACCGCATCGGCCAGGGCATCGAGTTCGACTATTGCTGCGTCCATGCCGCCTACTCGCTGAAGGAGGCGGGCATCGAGACGGTGATGGTCAACTGCAACCCGGAAACGGTCTCGACCGACTACGACACATCGGACCGGCTCTATTTCGAGCCGCTTACCGCCGAGGACGTCATCGAGATCGTGCACACGGAAGCGCGCAACGGCGCGCTCAAAGGCGTGATCGTGCAGCTCGGCGGCCAGACGCCGCTCAAGCTTGCGGCGGCGCTCGAAGCCGCGAAGATTCCGATTCTTGGCACCTCGCCCGACGCGATCGACTTGGCCGAAGACCGGCAGCGCTTCCAGAAGCTGTTGCAGAAGCTAAAACTTCTCCAGCCCGAGAACGGCACCGCCAAGAAGATCGACGAAGCCGAAACGGTGGCCACATCCATCGGTTATCCGGTGGTGATCCGGCCGTCCTATGTGCTGGGCGGTCGCGCCATGGAGATCGTCCACGATAGCGCCGGCCTCAAACGCTATATGACGCAGGCGGTCAAGGTGTCGGGCAAGAACCCAGTGCTGATCGACCGTTACTTGCAGGACGCGATCGAGATCGACGTGGATGCCTTGGCCGACGGCAAGGTCGTGTTCGTCGCCGGCATCATGGAGCATATCGAGGAAGCCGGCATCCATTCCGGTGACAGCGCATGTTCGCTGCCGCCTTATTCGTTGCCGGCATCAGTGGTGAAAGAGATCGAGCGCCAGACGACCGAGCTCGCGATGGCGCTCAAGGTCGTCGGACTGATGAACGTGCAGTTCGCGGTCAAGGACGGCGAGGTTTACGTGCTCGAGGTCAATCCGCGTGCCTCGCGCACCGTGCCCTTCGTGGCGAAGGCGACGGGATTGCCGATCGCCAAGATCGCGGCGCGGCTGATGGCCGGCGCGGCACTCGGCGACTTCGCGCTGAAGCCGCGTCAGAAGCGCAAGCACGTCGCGGTCAAGGAAGCCGTGTTTCCATTCAACCGCTTTCCCGGCGTCGACCTGATCCTCGGGCCCGAAATGAAATCGACCGGCGAGGTCATGGGCCTCGACGCCGATTTCGGCCGCGCCTTCGCCAAGTCGCAGCTCGGCAGCGGCGTCACGCTGCCCCTGTCGGGAACCGTGTTCGTGTCGGTGCGCAACCACGACAAGCGGGGCCTGATCGAGCCATGCCGACGGCTGCACAAGATGGGCTTCACGCTGCTGGCGACGCGCGGCACGGCGGCGGCGCTGACGCAGGCCGGGCTGCCGGTGGAAACCGTCAACAAGGTGCTCGAAGGCCGGCCGCACGTCGTCGACCGCATGCTGTCGGGCGGCGTGCAACTTGTGTTCAATACTACAGAAGGCGCACGTGAAATCGCCGACTCGTTCACGCTGCGGCGGACCGCGCTCGCCTACAACATCCCCTATTACACGACGGTGGCTGGCGCCCGCGCCGCGGTTGAGGCGATTGCCGCGCTGAAAGCCGGTGGACTTGACGTGGCCGCGCTGCAATCTTATTTCGAGGGCTCGTTTTAGCGCCGGCCAACCCGCGGATTTCGCAGGGAAAGCCGGTTTTTTGCCGATTCTGTAAAAGCTTGCTAGGATTCCTCATGGCCAAGATACCGATGACCAGCGACGGCTTTTCGCGCCTTCAGGACGAACTCAAACGGCTCAAATCCGTGGATCGACCGGCGATCATCCGCGCCATTTCGGAGGCGCGCGATCACGGCGACATTTCGGAAAATGCCGAATACATCGCTGCGCGCGAGCGCCAGGGCTTCATCGAAGGCCGCGTGATCGAGCTCGAGGATAAGATCGCCCGCGCCGAGGTCATCGACGTCTCCAAGCTTTCCGGCAAGGTGGTGAAGTTCGGCGCCACCGTGACGCTCGCCGACGAGGAGACCGACGAAAAGGTTGTGTACCAGATCGTCGGCGAGGACGAGGCTGACATCGCGCAGGGCCGCTTGTCGGTGACGTCGCCGCTGGCGCGCGCCCTGATTGGCAAGAGCATCTCGGACTCGGTCGAAGTCACGACGCCGCGCGGCGGCGCCCGCTCCTACGAAATCATCAAGGTCCAATTCCGCTAGGCTTTGCGTCGACGGTGATCGGCACGCCGGGCGTGTATTTCGCCGTACGGATGGCGAGCGACGAGCGCACGTGCGCGACGTTGGGTGCCGGCGTCAGTCGGGTCGTCAGGAACTTCTGATACGAATCCCAGTCGGCGGCGACGATCTTCAGCAGGAAATCCGTCTCGCCCGCCAGCATGTGAATTTCACGCACCTCGTCCCAGTCCGACGCGAGCGCCTCGAACGCCTTGAGATCGTTCTCGGCCTGGCTCTTGAGACCCACCTGAGCAAAGACGGTGACGCCGAAACCCAGCGCCTCGGGATTGACCTCGGCGTGATAGCCGCGGATGTAGCCGCTTTCTTCCAGCGCACGCACCCGCCGCAAACACGGCGGCGCCGAAATGCCGGCGCGGCCCGCGAGCTCGACGTTGGTCATGCGGCCGTTTTCCTGCAAGTCGCGCAGAATCCGCCGGTCGACCTTGTCGAGCTTGATGCGTCGCATGGCAGCGTCCGGAACCTCAGCAATGATCTGACAGGTGAACGCCCGCGCTGGCAACAACCGTTCGGTTTTGGCGCGACCCGGCTCGGATCATCGTAGTATACGGTAATAATATTGCAAGGCGGGCCCATTCAGCGGAACAGCGAGGATGCCGGCGACCATCTGGGCGGTGCACGACGGCAAGATCGGCATGGCCAACCAGACGCTGGGCCTTGCCGAAGCGATCGCACCGGCGCTGCAAGCGACTGTCGTCGAGAAGAGCCTGGTGCTGCGTGCGCCGTGGCGCTGGCTGCCGCCGCATGCCTGGCTGGCGCCGCTCGCCGCGCTCGATCCACGCGGCGACCGCCTCGCGCCGCCATGGCCCGACATGCTGATCTCGTGCGGCCGGCTGGTCGCGGCGCCGGCGCGCGCCGCCAAACGCGCGAGCGGCGGCCGGATTTTCTGGATCCAGGTGCAAGATCCGGGTTTTGCCAGCGGCGATGCCGATCTTATCGTCATGCCACGCCATGACGGCGGCGGCGGCGACAACGCGTTCGTCACACGAGGTGCCGTCCATCGGGTAACGCCGGCACGGCTGGCCGACGGTGCTCGCCGTTTCGGACCGGCGCTTGCGCATCTGAAACGGCCACTGATCGCCGTGCTGCTCGGCGGCGACAACCGGGTCTATCGCCTGAGTGCGGCGCGGCTGTCGACGCTGATCGGTCAGCTCACGGCACTGGGGCAGCAGGGTTACGGCCTCGCGATCACGACGTCACGGCGCAGCGGCTCCGGCGTCGCAATGCAGCTGCGCCAGGCGCTGCCCGATGCGTTTGTCTGGAGCGGCGACGGCGACAATCCCTATTTCGGGCTGCTGGCGCTGGCCGATGCCGTCGTCGTCACCGCCGATTCCGTCAACATGGTCAGCGAGGCGGCCACCAGCGGCAAGCCGGTGCACATCGTCGAGCTCGACGGCGGATCGGCCAAGTTCGGGCGCTTCCACGCTGCGATGCGCGAAGCGAACGCGACCCGGCTGTTCACCGGAACAATCGAGCGCTGGAGCTACGCGCCGCTGGACGACACGGCGCGGGCCGCCGCCGAGGCGGCGCGACGCTTCAAGGCACGGCGGCCAGCATGATCCGCGGCGTGACGATCTTCCTGGTGGTCTTCGCGGCGACCATGGCAATCCTGATCGGCTCACCGGCCATCGATCTGGCGGCATCGCGCGCCTTCTATATGCCCGGAAACGGCTTTTCACATTCGGCAATCCTCGGCGCGATCCATGCGGATTTGCGCTATTTCGTGATCGCGATTGTCGTTCTCGCGGTCGCGGCGTTGGTGGCGTGGAAGCGACAGCGGCGGGCGGCGCTCTATTTGCTGCTGGCATTGGCGTTGGGTCCCGGGCTGGTGGTCAACACCGTGTTCAAGGACCATTGGGGCCGCGCCCGGCCGGCGCAGATCGTCGAATTCGGCGGCACGCAGAAGTTCACGCCCGCGTTCGTGCCGACGGATCAGTGCGCGACCAATTGTTCGTTTCCGGCCGGCGATCCGGCCGTTGGATTTTTCCTGGTGTCGGCCGCGTTGCTAGCGCCCGGTCTGGCGACACGGCGTTGGACGATCGCTGGCGCCGTGTTGGCCGGCGCGGCGCTCGGCCTGATGCGCATTGCGCAAGGTGGCCATTTCCTGTCCGACGTTATCGCCTCGGGATTTCTCGTCACCGGGCTGAGTTGGCTGCTGTACCGCGCGGTTGTCGTGCATGACGGCGCCGGCGCGCTGGCGCGAGCGTGTTGCCGGCCATCGCCAGCGCTCAAGCGCTTCGCGCTCATGACCGTCGTAACGGCGATCGTCGCGGTTGCTTCCTATTTTTGGCTTGACCGGCCGATCGCGACGGTATTTCACGATAGCGGACCGACGTTCCAGGCCGTGATGGCGTTCGTCACCGCCTTCGGCATCGGCGGCCCGTATCTGGTCCTGATGGCCGCGGCCGTGTTGGTCTGCTGGATTGGTGAACACGCCCTGGCGACGCGGCGCGCGGCTTACGTCTTTCTGGCCGTCGCGGCCTCGGGCCTGTTCGTCGACATCATCAAGCCGGTGTTCGGCCGCGTCCGGCCGACACTGCTGTTTTCCGATCACCTCTACGGCTTCACCGGCATCGGCGCGCATTCCAACCATTGGTCATTTCCGTCCGGCCACTCGGCGACCGCCGCCGCGCTCGCTTACGCGTTGTCGCTGCTCTATCCGCGTCTCACGCCGGCCTGGATCGCGGCGGCGCTGCTGGTGGCGTTCAGCCGCATTGCGCTCGATCAGCACTATTTGAGCGACGTCATCGCCGGGCTTTATTTCGGGGTCGTCTTCGCCTGGGCGATTGCTGCATCATTCCGCGCACGCGGCCTTGCGCTGAATCCGCCACAGGCTAGCGATAGCCCTTGAAGTCGTGCAGGAACCGCACCGTGTAGTTGCGGGCGTCGCCGCCACCCAGCGGGATAATGACGTGATCGACCGAACCCGCGCTGGTGAAGCGGTCGAGAATCCGTTGGATGTTTTCGGGATGATGGGTGACGAGCACGAAATCCCGGCCGATATCGGCCTTAGGATCGGCCTCGAGGTCGAACTGGTCGTTGATCTGGTGGCTTTCACCGTTCCACTTGAGCGCGTTGAACGGATGCGGATGCACGTAAAATATCAGCACCGCCAAATCCTCGCGGTCATCTGACAACAGCAGCGCACCGGGATGTTGCGCCAGGATGCCGCTGACGGCGGTGCCCAATTGCCGCCAGCCGCGCAAGCGATGCACCATGTCATAGCGTGCCGGCAGGCTGTATCCCGCCGCGCGCACGACGTCGTGCGCGGTGAAGGCGACAACCGCGACGACGATATCGACCGCCAGGGCGGCAATCAGCCAGCCGCGACGACCGCCATGCAGCAGCCAGGCAACCACCAAAATGGCGGCCGAGACGTAGACCGGCGCGGCCCAGTTGGGCTCGGCATGGGTGATGAAGCTCACCACCATCATCATTGCCAGCGTTGGCAACGCGAAGATCGCCAGCAACGCCGCCGGCCGAGATGCCAAGGCGCGGCGCGCGGCGCCGACCATCACGAGCAGCGCCGCGAAACCGATCGGCCCGAAGACGGCGAACTGCGCGCCGACGAATTCAACGAGGTGCGACGGATTGAACAGTGCGCCGTGTGAGGCGGCGTTCGCCTCGGTGTGGTGATACGAGACGAAACCGTGCTGCGCATTCCAGACGAAATTTGGCGCGTAAATCACCAGCGCGAGGACGACGGCGAGCGCGTAGCGGCCGAGATGCCGCCGCTCGTCGCGAAACGCCAGCAGATAGATCAGCGCCGACGCCAGCCAATAGGCCATGGCGTATTTCGACAGCAGCCCGAATCCGGTGGCGGCGCCAACCGCCCACCACCAGCGTTCGCCGCCCGGCTCGCGTGCGCGGATGAACGCGTAGAGCGCGACGGCCCAGCACAGCAGCAACGGCGCGTCGGTCGAGATCAGCGCCGCCGATGCCGACACACCGGGCAGCGTCACGTAGAGCAGCGCCGACCAGAAACCGATGCGCGAATCATACAGGCGCTCGCCGATACGAAAGACGACGAGCGCGGCGGCGAAATGCAACAGCGGCGCCGCGAGCCGGATCGCGCCCTCGCTGTCGCTAAATAGGTGCGTCGTCAACGCTATGAGCCAGGCCACCATCGGCGGCTTGGAGTAGTAACCGAACGCCGGATGCAGCGACCACAGCCAGTATTGCGCTTCGTCCGGATAAAGGTCAGTGCCACCATGGGCGAGCCAGACGAGACGCAGAACGGTGACGGCAAAGACCGCGTTGACGGCGTAGAACCAATACCGCTGATCTTCCGCCGAATTGGCCGCGTGATGACCGACCGCCATGGGCCGTGAGACTAGCCGCGTGCCGCCGCGCTGACCACCCCGTTGCGGCGCTGGGCCGCACCGGCAGCGCGTCGGCAAAGGGGGTGGAAATCGGCCTGCCTGCTTGCTAAGTCATGGGCTCGCAGATCTGCATGCAGCTCAACATCGAGACCTTCAGCAACGTCCGGGGCGGCAACGCTTTTTTCAAGGCTGTGACGCATCCGCTGGCGGCGGAAAAGGGCCATGCGCTGGTCGCGGGGCTGGCGCGCGTCGGCCGCGTCGCCATCTACGACCCTGAGAATTGCGTCGATGCGCTGGCGCAAATCTACGATCTCACCGACATCAAGATCGCGGGCCTCTATGCACAGGACATCGCGGCCATCGGCCGCACCGCGATCGGCCAGCGCGCGCAACCGGTGACCGCGCTGAAGGAGTGTCGCGCCGACGCGGTACTGGTTGCCGCTTTTGACGCGGAACGCGCCATCGCCCATATCCGCCACCTGTTGCCCGCCGCCGCCGCAATCGTCGGTCTCGACGAGCTTCGTCTGCCGGATGCGATGGTGACCAATCGCGCGCGCTATCTCGACCCAATCAACTTCGCGACCAATTTCGTTTTCTTCCGCGACGCCGCCGGCTTGTCGACGCAGCTGGTCACCGCGAACTATTGGTCGGGCTACGGTGCGCAGCGCATCGTCGTGTGGTGCATGCTCTACGACGCGGTGGGCACCGAAATCGCCCGCTGGCAGGAGACGTTGCCGAAAAATTTCGGCTCGGTCGCGATCGACAGCCGTGAGGTGCGCCGGCGCTTCGGCCTCGGCGAATTCACCGGGCAGATTTTCCTGCATGCGGTCGGCGCCGCCGGCCACGACGTGGTGAAATATGCGCTCGACGTCTACGGCGACGGCGCTGCCGAGCAGAGCCTGTCGTGCACGCATGACGCCAATTCCTGGCCGTCGGCGCTTTACGCCGGCCTGCCGGCACCCGACGCCGGCGAGACCGTGACTCTCTGGGTGCAGAATTCGATGCCGTGCGCGATTCCGCCCGGGACGGTCGGCCTCAATCTGATGGGCGACGCGACGACGACGTATCTTCCCGATCCGATTCCGCCATTTGCCAGCCGCGCCCTCGATGTCACGACCGTGCTGCCCAAGGCGCGCTGGCCGCAACAGATCGAGATCCAAGCCGGCAAGTACATCGTCCGGCCGCGTTACGAGGTGCGCGGGCACGGGCGCGTGCGCATCGCACACGTCAACGTCGAGCGTTCCGACCTCAAGCCCGACCCGACGATCGCCGACCTCGGCAACCTGCTCGGCAAAGGTTACCTCCTGCCGGCGCCGGTGCTGCCGCGCGCGACCTGGCGCTCGCTTGTCCTGCCGACGCCGATGTCGACAGCGCAACAGGATTTGCCGGTGGCGCTCGTCGTCTACGATCGTCGCGGCCGCGAAGCCGCACGGCACGATTTCGGCTGCATGGCACGGCGCGATTCGGTCGCCATCGACGTCGATGCTCTGCTCAACGGCACCAAGCTGCCGGACGATTACGGCCACATGGAGCTGATCTACGATTTCGCGCATGGCGGCAGCGCCGACGGCTGGCTCCACGGCTTGTTCCGGTACGAGGATCGCACCAGCCGCCACGCCGCCGAGACCAGCTTCGGCGCGCACGTCTTCAATACCGTTCTGACCTATAAGGGCGAGCCGCAATCCTATGCCGGCCGCCCGCCCGGCCTGTCGACTCGTCTGTTTTTGCGACTGGGCGACGCGCCGCACGACACGCTCTGCCACCTGATCTATCCAGCATCGACGCCGTGGCATACCGAAAGCGCGACCGATCTGATCCTGCACGACCGCAGTGGCGCCGAGGTCGCGCGGGAGCGTATCGCCATTCCGTGCTCAGGCTCACGATTCTTCCGCTATCACGAAATCTTCGACGCGAAGATTCGCGAGCGCGCCGGACCGTCATCCTATATCGTCGTGCGCGACATGACCTGCCGGCTTTTCGGTTATCATGGCTTGATTGGACGCGACGGCGCATTCAGCCTCGACCATATGTTCGGCTTCTGACATGGCACAACGCCACCACACCAAATTCTTGATCATCGGCGCCGGACCAGCGGGATACACCGCGGCGATCTATGCCGCGCGCGCCAATCTCAAGCCGATCCTGGTGCAGGGCCTGACGCCGGGCGGCCAGCTCACCATCACCACCGACGTCGAGAATTATCCGGGCTTTGCCAAGGCGATCCAGGGTCCCTGGCTGATGGAACAGATGCAAGAGCAGGCCGCGCATGTCGGCACGACGGTGATTCAGGACATCATCGTCAAGGCTGATTTGTCCAAGCGGCCTTTTCACTGCATCGGGGATTCGGGTGACGAATTCATCGCCGAAACCATCGCCATCTGCACTGGCGCCGAGGCGCGCTGGCTGAAGGTTCCTGGCGAGACGCTGCTGCGCGGCGCCGGCGTCTCGGCATGCGCGACCTGCGACGGGTTCTTCTTCCGCGGCAAGGACGTCGTGGTCGTCGGCGGCGGCAATACCGCGGTCGAGGAAGCGCTTTACCTCACGCACCACGCCACCAAGGTTACGCTGATCCATCGCCGCGATCAGTTGCGCGCCGAGAAGATTCTCCAGACGCGGTTGTTCGCCCATCCCAAGGTCAAGGTCGTGTGGGACAGCGTGGTCGAGGAAATCGTCGGCAGCGGTGAGCCGGCGCACGTCACCGGCGTCCGCCTCAAGAACGTCAAGACCGGCGCGATGTCGACCTTCGCCTGCGACGGCGTTTTCGTCGCCATCGGCCACAATCCGGTGACCGGCCTGTTCAAGGGCCAGCTCAAGATGGACGCCGACGGCTACCTGATCGCCAAGCCCGATTCGACCACGACCGACATTCCCGGCGTCTTCGCGGCCGGCGACGTCAAGGACAAGATCTTCCGCCAGGCGGTGACCGCCGCCGGCATGGGCTGCATGGCGGCGCTAGAAGCCGAGAAATTTCTCGCCGCGCAGGAAGCAGGCGCGCTGCGGGCCGCGGAATAGGCGCCGATGGACTGGGACAAGCTGCGCGTCTTCCATGCGGTTGCCGAAGCCGGAAGCTTCACACATGCCGGCGAGGCCTTGAACCTGTCGCAATCGGCCGTCAGCCGCCAGATCAGCGCGCTTGAGGATAGCCTGTCGGTGCCGCTGTTCCATCGCCACGCGCGCGGCCTGATCCTGACCGAGCAAGGCGACCTGCTCTATCGCACGGCGCGCGAGGTCTTCGCCAAGCTGGCGATGACCGAAGCGATGCTCACGGAATCGAAGGACCGGCCGAAAGGCCCACTCAAGGTCACCACCACGGTGGCCTTCGGCGCGTCGTGGCTGACGCCGCGCGTTCGCGAATTCGTTGACCTTTATCCCGAAATCGAGGTCAGCCTCGCGCTCGACGACAGCGAGCTCGACCTCTCGATGCGCGAGGCCGACGTCGCCATCCGCATGTCGCCGCCGCGGCAGCCCGATCTGGTGCAACGGCACCTGCTGACGGTACGCTATCTCGCTTATGCGTCGCCCGAATATCTGAAGAAGCACGGCACGCCGCGCAATCCTGAAGATCTCGACAAGCACCGCGTCGTCGTCTACGGGCCCGAGACCCGTCCGGTGCGCAACGTCAACTGGGTGCTCGAGGCCGGCGCGCGCGCGGGACACGAACGGCGGCCGATCCTTGCCGTCAACAATCTCTATGCGATCGCCCAGGCGATTCAGAACGGGCTCGGCATCGGCGTGCTACCGGATTTCATGCTGGCCGAAAGCCACAATCTGGTCCGCGTACTGCCCGAGGCGAAGGGCGCCGAGGCTGCGGCTTACTTCGTCTATCCCGAAGAGCTGCGGAACTCGAAACGCATCGCGGTGTTCCGCGATTTCCTGCTGCACAAGGTCGGCGAGAACCGCAACGGCGGCGGTTGAGCCGTTAGCGTCGGCGACAGTCGTAAAAGTTTCCGGCACTCGACAGTGCCGCGGCGCGCGCTAACCTTAATCAATATTAATGAACCGGTGTGACACACCGATCGTGTGCCGCGCCTCTTGAGGGCGCCGATGCGCGATCGCTGGCCGGTCGTCTTCGCCATGACAGTGTCGCGCCCCGCCGTCTTGGTGACCACCGTGACGGCGGGCCTGGCGCTGTCACAGGGCACCGAGCCGGCCGCGTTTGCGCTCGGTATCGCTGGCATGCTCGCGGCGTCACTGGGCATGCTGGCGATCATCCGCGGCACGGTTAAGTTGGCTTCACCACGTTTCGCTGATTGTTAGGATTTTTATCAAAAGCCAATCTTGCTTTACCGTCCTTTATCGGGTTTCGCGCTAGAACCGGATCTTATCCGGCGTGTGGACGATCCGATGAGCGACCGCGACGAAGCAGTGAAATCCTTACGGTCTGACGGTGGTCTTCGCTCGCTCAGCCATCGGCTGATTCTCGGCGGCATCCCGGTCACGGTGACGCCGGCGAGCCAGCCGGCGCTGGCGATGACCGGCGAATGCTCGGTGTCGAACGCGCTGTCCGGCAACCTCTCGCTGCTGCCCGAAGGCACCAATTGCGGCTTGGCACCCGAAAGCTGGATCAGGCTCGCGGGCGCCGAACAGCTATGGACGCCCACCGGCCTCACGCCCTTAAGCAAGATCCTGGAAAAAAGCGGCTGCTACCGCTTCGCCTACGGCGACCTCAACGAAGCAGCGAGCGCGTTCGACGCACTCGCCGCGGCAGCGTGACGACGATGACGATTCTGCCGACGATCCGGCTAACGCCAGACCGGCTTGCCGAGATAGATCTGCGACGGATCGCTCAAGGCGCCTGCGGTGGCGCCCAACGCGCCGCCAAAAATCGCACCGGTCAGCGGCATGCCGACCGCGGCACCGGCCAGCGCGCCGACGCCGGCACCCATGACACCGCCGGTCACCGCGCGGTCACCCGGGTTCGACCCGCAACCCGCAAGCAGAAGTCCGCTCGCGATAATTACTACGGCCATACGACGCATGAGTTCGCTCCTCAATGGCGAAAGGCGCGGAAGTATAGGTCGCGGTTTTCGTGGAACACAATACTCTCAATTGAATCAACGTCTTGTATGCCATGGCTAAAGTCATACAAGAGCAGAACTGAATTAAATCAGACACTTACGTGGATTTCCGATTCGTGCTGCCGGCGGACGCGGGTCGCAATCGCTTCAGAAACGGCGAATCGGGGAGCCGGCGAGAATCGTGTCCACCCCGAAGGCTGCAACCGATGCCACCAACCGCACGACGGAGAATTCAGGTGATCTCGCTTTTTCTCTGGCTAATGCGCATACCCGTCCCGGTGCTGATCCTGTTGTACCTGTTCAAGGTCATCTGACCGGGCGGCCGCGGCGCAGAATGCGCCCGCAAGTCATCGGAACAACTCTTCGCCTTTGATGCCGTCGTACATCGCCGCGACGTATTCGCCGTAACCGTTCCAGATCAGCGTTGGGCGTCGCGTGTTCTCGCCGAGCTCGCGCTCGGTCGCCTGGCTCCAGCGCGGATGCGGCACTGCCGGATTGACGTTCGCCCAGAAGCCGTATTCGTTTGCCTGCAACGCCGTCCAGAACGAGGTCGGCCGCTTGTCGGTGAACGTGAACTGAACGATCGACTTGATCGACTTGAAGCCGTATTTCCACGGTAGCACCAGACGCAGCGGCGGGCCGTCCGGCTTGGGCAGCGGCTTGCCGTACATGCCGGTGACCAGGAACGCGAGGTCGTTGTCGGCCTCGAACATCGTCACGCCTTCGACGTAGGGCCACGGATAGAAGAACATGCGCTGGCCCGGCGCCGTCTTGGGATCCAGGAACGTGACCATGCGGACGTACTTGGCACTGGACAGCGGCCGCGCGATGTCGAGCAGCGCCTTCATCGGAAAGCCGGTCCACGGTACCGCCATCGACCAGGTTTCGACGCAGCGGTGGCGATAGAGCCGCTCCTCCAGCGTCACCTTCTTGAGCAGATCATCGATGCCGAGCGTCATCGGCTTTTCGACCATGCCGTCGATGGCGATCGTCCACGGGCGGACCTGAAGCGCGTCGGAATATTCGAAAACGTTCTTCTCGCTCGTGTACTCGTAGAAATTGTTGTAGGTCGTCGACAGCTTTTCCGCCGTCATCGGCCGGTCGAGCGTGTATTTCGGATTGGCTTTCGCCGGATAGAGCCCGGCCGACGGGTCGGCGTCGGCAAAGGCCGGCGCCGCGGCGAGCGAGCCCGTGCCGGTTGCCGCGACCAACGCGCCCATGCCCATCGCCTTGAGCAGCGCCCGCCGGTCGTGAAAGACCGATTCCGGCGTCGCCTCGTGCTCGGCAATTTCCCAGCCGTGCTTGCGTTTCACCCACATGGCCGACCTCCGTCCGTGTGGCCGCAGCGATACCGCCGCACTGTCATCACCGCAAGTCACGCTCCCGCGACCGCGGCTGAAATAAAGTTCACGGTCGCCGCAGCGCGGGCTATTGCGCGGCTTCGCCGGCGCGGGCGGCAAGCACCTTATCCGCCAGTTTGCCGGTCAATTCCTGCAGCCGGTCGAAGCGGTGCGTGAACGTGCCCGTGCCGAGCGTCACCGAGCGCAGCTCGATGATCAGATCGTGCATCTCGGCCAGCGGCATGTCGGTCGCCACGACGTCCCAGCCGGTCCAATCGGCCTTGGCGTCGTAGCCCAGGATATGACCGCGCCGCGCCGAGACAATGCGCTGGACGCGCGAGGTGAAAGCATTCGGCACCGAAATCTCGACACGATGGACCGGCTCGAGCAGCACCGGATCGCAGGTCGGCAGCGCTTCGCTCATCGCCTGCCGCGCCACCGTCCTGAACGCCTGGTCCGAGCTGTCGACGGCGTGAAACTGGCCCGTCACCAGCTTGACCGACAAATCGACGACCGGATTGCTGAACGGGCCGTGTCGCAGATAGTCCTTCACGCCCTCCTCGACCGCCGGGATGTAGTTGCGCGGAATGGCGCCGCCGACCACGGCATCGATGAAGGCAAAGCCGCCGCCGCGCGGCAGCGGCTTGATCTCAATCTGGATGTCGGCGAATTGGCCGTGGCCGCCGCTCTGCCGCTTGAAGCGCGAATGCAGCGCCGCACCCTTGCGGATGGTTTCGCGATAGGGGATTTGCGGCCGGCGCGCCTGCACCGCGAGGTTGAATTTGTGCCGCAGCCGGTCGAGCGCGATTTGCAGATGGATGTCGCCCTGCCCGCACAGCACCAACTCTTGCAGTTCCGGATTCGGCTCGAGCGACAGCGTCGGATCCTCTTCGATCAACTTCTGGATCGCGCCGGTGAGCTTGACGTCGTCGCTGCGCTTCTCGGCCGTGATCGCGAGCCCGAATACCGGGCTGGGCGGCGTGAGATGCGGCAGTTTAGGCGCCGGACCGGTCGCCAGGACCGCGCCAGTGGCCACACCTTCGAGGCGCGCGAGCGCCGCGATCTCGCCGGCACTGGCGCCACTCGGCAGTTTTTCCGCAGCGGCGCCTTGGAGCCGCAGCACGCCGCCGACGCGGATGCCGCCGAGCGTCATGCCTTCGCTCACCGCGCCACGCCAGACACGTGCCAGCGACAGCTTGCCGGCATGCGGGGGGTTGTAGGTCTTGATCACCTGCACGACCGTGCCGCCGCCGCTGCCGATATCGAGCCGGTCGGCGGTTGCCGCCGCCGCTGGCGTCTCGTGCCGCAGCGCTTTCCACAATCGACGCACGCCGTGATCGAGCGCCGCCGAGCCGAGAAATACCGGCACGATCAGGTCGCGGCGCAAATTCTTCGTCAGCTGGCCGTAAATTTCATCCTTCGACGGCTGGACGTCCTCGAGCAGCTGCTCGAGCAGCTTGTCATCGAAATCGGCAAGTTTCTCAACCAGCGAGGTGCGTGACTCCCGCTCGGCCGAGGCCATCGTGTCGGGCAGCTTGATCAAGTCCGACGCCTTGCCCGGCTGATAGTGATAGGCGCGTTCGCTGACCAGGTCGATGTAGCCAGCGATGGTATTGTCCGGACCGGGCAGCGGCACCTGGCGCAGCACCAACGGGCGCGCCGAGATCGATTGCAGCGCCGCCAGCACCTCCGAAACCCGCGCTGACGTCTGGTCGATCTTGTTGACGAAAATCATGTGCGGGATCTGGCGGTCGTCGAGGAATTTGAGCAGCGGCGACAGGGCCAGGACGCGATCGGGCACCGCTTCGCACACCACGACCGCAACGTCGGCCGCTAGCAGCGCCGTCTGCGCCTCGGCAGCGAGCTCGACCGAGCCGGGACAATCGAGGAAGAACCAGCGATCGCCGAGATAGGTGGCGTGCGCCGGATTGATTTCAGTCGACATCTGCCGCGCCCGCGACTCGGGTGCGGAATCGCCGACAGTGGTTTGGTCTTTCTGGGTGCCGCGTCGGTGGATGGCTTCGGCGGCAAAGAGCAGGGATTCGAGGAGGGTCGTCTTGCCCGACAGGTAAGGTCCCACCAGGGCCGCTACACGCGGCCCGCCTGCTCTTTCGCCCATGGTTGCCTCCGCTTCGCGCCGTGCGCCGCGTCCGGCCCGGGTTCGACCCGCTTCGGGGCTTTATCAGGAACGCCCCGTCTGGCGACGACGCACTCTCCGACAACGATGGTCGCGCCACCGCCGTATCGAGGCAACCGGAATCTGGTGGAGCGGCTTACTTCAGTACAGCGCAGGCGCGCTCGATGCGCTTGCACGCCTCGGTCAGCGCCTGATTCGAGGTGGCGTAAGAGATGCGGAAATAGGGCGACAGACCGAAGGCCTCGCCCTGGACCACGGCGACGCCTTCCGCGTCGAGCAGATAGTCGACGAAATCACCGTCGGTCTTGAACACTTTGCCTTGCGGCGTCGTTTTGCCAATTACGCCGGCGCACGACGGATAAACGTAGAATGCGCCTTCCGGCACGCTGCAACGCAAGCCGGCACAGCGGTTCAAGCCGGCGACGACCAGATCGCGCCGTTCCAGGAAGCTTTTGTTGTGCCGCGGGATGAAATCCTGCGGCCCGCTGAGCGCCTCGACGGCCGCCGCCTGGCTGATCGAGCTAGCATTGGTGGTCGATTGCGACTGCAACGCCGCCATGCCCGCGATCAGCTCCTTTGGGCCGCCGGCATAGCCAATGCGCCAGCCGGTCATGCAATAGGTCTTGCTGACGCCATTGAGCGTGAGCGTGCGCGGATAGAGCCGCGGCTCGACGTTGCAGATGGTGGCGAACTTGAAGTCGCCGTAAGTCAGGTGCTCATAGATGTCGTCGGTCAACACCCAGACCTGCGGATGGCGCATCAGCACGTCAGCGATCGCCTTGAGCTCCTTCGCCGTATACGCCGCGCCCGATGGGTTCGACGGCGAATTGAGAATCAGCCACTTGGTGCGCTGGGTGATCGCGCCTTCAAGATCCTGCGGCCGGATCTTGAATCCGTTGTTTTCCGGCCCGGTGACGGCCACCGGCACGCCTTCACACAGATTGACGATGTCGGGGTACGACACCCAATAAGGCGCCGGCACGATCACCTCGTCGCCGGGATTGATCGTCGCCAGCAGCGCGTTGAACAGCACCTGCTTGCCACCGGCGCCAACGATGATCTGTTCCGGCGCGTAGTCGAGCGCATTCTCGCGCTTGAACTTGGCGATGATCGCCTGCTTCAGCGCCGGCGTGCCGTCGACGGCCGTGTACTTGGTCTCACCCTTATCGATGGCGCGCTTCGCCGCGTCCTTGATGTTCTGCGGCGTGTCGAAATCGGGCTCGCCGGCGCCAAGGCCAATGATGTCGCGGCCGGCGGCTTTGAGACGGCGGGCCTTGTCGGTCACCGCGATGGTCGGCGACGGCTTGATGCGTTCAAGACGGGCAGCGAGCAGTGCGGCGGGTTTGGATTCGGCGAGCGTTGTGGTCATGGGGCCAAGCTAGCTGGTCATGCTGCACCGCGCAACGGCGCGCCACGCGCCGGTTCGGCGCATTTCGACGCATCGTGCTTGACTCACATCCATACTTGCCCGCACTTTCCGCGCCGGTGGTTCCCAATTTGGGGATCAAAAGGGAATGCGGTGCGCGCGTCGCGAGACGTGCAATGCCGCGGCTGCCCCCGCAACTGTAAGCGGCGAGCGCGGACCAACTGAAGCCACTGGCGGCCAAAGCCGTCGGGAAGGCCGGTCCAAGCAACGACCCGCGAGCCAGGAGACCTGCCACCGGCCGTGGTCACGCGCGAGCGCGTCGGGCGGGGTGCACCGATGGGAGACCGGCCAGCAGGAGCGCAACGCGCCTGTGGGCCGCCTTCAGTTCGCGGTGACGTGCCACCACCGCGAGTCCACCATGTCCAGCCCTGTCCCGCTTAGCTTGCGCCGCATCGCGGCGCTGTCGTTGGTCCTTGTCTTGTCCGCCGTTCCACTCACCCGTGTATTCGCCCAGGACGCGTCCGTGCAGCAGGCGGCATCCGATTTCGGCACCATGCAGCCGATCGTCGTCACGCCCACGCTATTTCCTGTGCCGCCGACCCAGATCGGCAGCGATGTCACCGTGATCACGGCGGACGACATTGCACGCAAGCAGGCGAACGACTTGCCGACGATCCTGCGCGATGTACCCGGCCTGTCCGTCATGCAATCGAGTCCCGGCAACGTCGCGTCACTTTTCATCCGCGGCGCCAACGCCAACCACACTAAATTCCTGATCGACGGCATCGACATCAGCGACCCGACGCAGCCGTCCGGCACCTTCGATCTCAGCCAGATCCCGACGTCGGACATCGAGCGGATCGAAGTATTGCGCGGACCGCAAAGCGGCCTTTACGGCTCGGACGCGATCGGCGGCGTGGTCAACATCATCACCAAGCAAGGTTCGGGTCCGCTGCGCGCCGACGGCTCGATCGAGGGCGGATCGTTCGGCACGTTCAACCAGTCGGCCGGCGTCAGCGGCTCGCAGGGTCGCGCCAACTATGCGTTCGACTTCACGCACCTCCATTACAGCGACAGGCCAGAAGTGCCGTCGAACCTGCTGGCGCCCGGCGAGGCTGCGATCGGTGACGCCTTCGGCGAGCGCGCCTATTCCGCCAAGCTCGGCGCCGATCTGACCGACGATCTCAATGTCGGCTTCGTCGCCCGTTACTACGATTCACTGCTACGCAATACCGGCGACGACGATTTCGCGCCGTTCACGACGCCGGACGCGACTCAAAGTCTGCAAAACGAACGCGCCGGCTTCGCACGCGGCAGCGCGAAGCTCAAATCCTTCGGCGGCGCGCTCGAGAACGAGTTTGGCATCGCGTACACGCGCTATCACCGCGTCAACATCACGCCGAGCACCAGCATTTCCACTTCTGACGGCGACCGCACCAAGGCGGACTGGCGCGGCACTTTGCATCTCGGTGAGGACCGCACCGCAGTCCTCGGCGCTGAGGACGAAGAAGACCGCTTGATCGAGGGCCAGCCCGTCAATGCGACAGTGAACACCGCAGCCGGGTTCGCCGAGTACCACACGCCGATCGTCGAAAATCTCTACGGCAATGTCACCGGCCGTATCGACAGCAACAACCGCTTTGGCAAAGCCCTTACTTACCGGGTCGCGCCAGCCTATCTAGTGGCGGCGACGAACACGCACCTCAAGGCGAGTTATGGCACCGGCTTCAAGGCGCCGTCGCTCGAACAACTGTTTGTGAGCTTTCCGGCGTTCAACTTCTTCGCCAATCCGAACCTCAAGCCGGAGAAGAGCAAGGGATATGACGCCGGCTTCGAGCAGCCGCTCTGGAACAAGCGGCTGTCATTCGGCGCGACCTATTTCCACAACCACATCCGCAACCTGATCGAGCAGCCGGCCGGCAGCAATAAGGACATCAACATCGCGGCTGCGACCGCATACGGCGTCGAATCGTTCGTTGCGGTGACACCGGTTGAGACCGTCACGCTGCGCGCCGATTACACCTACACGCAGGCGGCGAGCGATTCGCCAGCGAGCAATCCCGTCGGCGACGTACTAATCCGCCGGCCGAAGCACAAGATCAGCCTCGACGGGACTTGGACGCCGATCGAGCCGTTGTCGTTGACGGCGGAATGGCTCTATATCGGCGCGCGTTTCGATAACAATCGCGACTTTTCGAATACGCATCCGCTGCACGTCAATTCGTACAACACGATCAACCTCAACGCGTCTTATCGCCTCGCCGACTATGCGACGGTTTTCGGTCGGATCGACAATCTGCTGGATCGCCACTACCAGGACCCAACCGGCTTCCTGGGCCCGACGCTGGGCGTCTTCGCGGGCGTGCGCCTGACGTGGGGCGGCGCGCCCGCCAGCGAGCCGAATTGATCGACCGCCGCGAAACCTCTAGAATCATCCGCATTCACAAGGATGCAACCATGAGAACGACTTCCGCCCCCTTGTCGCCGCTGGCCCGCAACTGGTTCTGGCCGGCATTGCTGGCCGTTGCAGCGATCGGTGGCAGCTGGGCGCTCGCTTGCGTCACGCCGTTCGCTGCCTTCGCCGCCATGCTGGCGATGACCGAAAGCCGCCGCACCGCGCTCGGCACCCTCGCGCTGATCTGGCTTGCCAATCAGGCCGTGGGCGTCGCGGCGCTGGGCTATCCCCTCGATCTCCACAGCATCGGCTGGGGCGTGGCGATTGGCGTCGCCGCGTTGCTGGCCACCGCGGCCGCTTCCGGCGTAGCGCAAACCGGCCTACGGCACTGGCTGCGCCTGGTGCTCGCCTTCGCCGCCGCGTTCGCGGTTTACGAGATCGCATTGGCGCTGGTCGCAGCAGCAACTGGCGAGCTGGCGGAGTTCGCGCCGGTGATCGTCGCCCGGCTGGCGGCGCTCGATGCCGCCTGGCTCGCGGCGCTGGTCGCGTTGCACGATGCGCTGGCGCTGATGGGCTGGCGGAGCCTTAGTAGCTGGCGACAGCCAGCCTGAACCGAATGCCGCAACGGCTCCGAACCCCGACTGAGACCGACGAGTTCGAGCCCTATCTTGACGCGGTGACGCGCAGCGGCGAGCGCACGCGTCTCGTCATGTATGTCGTGCTATTGGTGCTGTTCTTCGTCAGCTGTGGCATCCGCGACTTCGATTGGCCGAGTTGGGATGAGCAGCGGCTGCATGTGATGCTGGACAATTACGGCTGCGTTACCGGCGCAGTGCCGACCGGCAGCGACTGTGCGAACCTGCTCGCCGATTACGCCGATCAGGGCCTCATTTTCGGCTCGCCGCACAGCGGCGATCCGGCGGCCGGCGGCCTGCAACGCGATCTCGCGCTCAAGGTCTATGAACGCCGCATCATCGAATTGATGAAAAAGGACCTGCGCGGCTACGCGCTCGAGATTCCGCTGTTCGGCGTTTACCTGGACGGCAACGATCTGTGGCTGGTGAGCGGCGTGTTGATGTCACTGCTGCTGCTCATTTTGACCGCGCACATCGAACGCGAATTCGCGAATTACGAGAAGGCCGCCAAGGCATGCCCGAACGATGCGTGCCGCGATCTGCTGGTGATGGCGCAGATCTTTGCCGTGCCCGGCGAACGGCACAAACGCCTGTCGTTCGGCTGGCGAAGCACGTTCATTGCGCTCTACTCCGTGCCGGCCCTTTTGAATCTCTACGTGGTCCGAAGCGACTTCACCGAGCGCAATTACGCGTTCAACGTCCGCATGATCGGCCCCGATTGGGTCCATCTCGAATATGCGCTCAGGATCGTCACCGTGATCAGCGTCGCCTACCTTTGCTATCGCTGCTACCGCATGAGCGCAGACCTTCAGGCCTTCATTGTCCGTCTCCAGGGCAGCCGGTTTCCACACGCCGAGGAAACGACGCCGCCTCGCTAGCAACTCCGGCCTCAATTCCCTATCTTAGAGGCCGATGCCCGCACCGTTGCTGACCGTCGACCGGCCGCTCGCCGACCAGGGCCGGCGTTTCTCCATCCAGTCGGAATTCCGCCCGGCTGGCGACCAGCCGCAGGCGATCGCTGAGCTCGTCCGCGGCATCAGCGAGAACGCCCGCGACCAGGTGCTGCTTGGCGTCACCGGTTCGGGCAAAACCTTCACGATGGCCCACGTGATCGCGGAAACCCAGCGTCCGGCCCTGATCCTCGCGCCGAACAAGACGCTGGCAGCCCAGCTTTACGGCGAGATGAAGAGCTTCTTTCCCGAGAACGCCGTCGAGTACTTCGTCTCGTACTACGACTATTACCAGCCGGAAGCCTATGTGCCGCGCACGGACACCTATATCGAAAAGGAATCCTCGATCAACGAGCAGATCGACCGCATGCGCCATTCGGCGACGCGTGCGATCCTCGAACGCCGCGATACCGTGATCGTCGCCTCGGTTTCGTGCATCTACGGCATCGGCTCGGTCGAGACCTATTCCGAGATGACGTTCACGCTTACGGCCGGCGAGCGCGTGGCGCGCGGCGACTTGCTCGCCAAACTGGTCGAGCTGCAATACCGGCGCAACGACACGAATTTCGCCCGCGGCACTTTCCGCGCGCGTGGCGACACGATCGAAATCTTCCCGGCGCACTACGAGGACCGCGCCTGGCGGCTGTCGCTCTTCGGCGACGAGATCGAGGCGATCCACGAGTTCGACCCGCTCACCGGTGAGAAGACCGCGGCGATCGAGTCGATCAAAGTCTATCCCAACAGCCACTATGTCACGCCGAAGCCGACGCTTTACCAGGCGGTCGAGCAGATCAAGCGCGACCTCAAGCTGCGGCTCGAGGAATTCCGCGGCCAAGGCAAGTTGCTCGAGGCCGAACGGCTCGAACAGCGCACAACCTTCGACCTCGAGATGATGCAGGCCACCGGGAGCTGCGCCGGCATCGAGAACTATTCGCGCTACCTCACCGGCCGCGCACCCGGCGAGCCGCCGCCGACCTTGTTCGAATACCTGCCCGAGGATTGCCTCGTCTTCGTCGACGAAAGCCACGTCACAGTACCGCAGCTGGGCGGCATGTTCCGCGGCGACTGGGCGCGCAAATCGACCCTCTCCGAATACGGCTTCCGTCTGCCGTCCTGCACCGACAATAGGCCGCTCAAGTTCGAGGAATGGGACGTGATGCGCGGCCAAACCGTATGCGTTTCGGCGACGCCCGGCCCGTGGGAGCTCGGCCGCACCCAGGGTGTATTCGCCGAACAGGTGGTGCGGCCGACCGGCCTCGTCGATCCGGTGCCTGTCATCAGGCCGGTCGAGACCCAAGTCGACGATTTAATGGCCGAATGCCGCGATTGCGCCAAGAAGGGACAGCGCGTGCTGGTGACGACGCTGACCAAGAAGATGGCCGAGGCGCTGACCGAGTACTTCCACGAGAATGGCATCCGCGTGCGTTACATGCATTCGGACGTCGACACGCTCGAGCGCATCGAGATCATCCGAGACCTGCGGCTCGGCGTTTTCGACGTCCTGGTCGGAATCAACCTGCTGCGCGAAGGCCTCGACATCCCGGAATGCACCTTGGTGGCGATCCTCGATGCCGACAAAGAGGGTTACCTGCGGTCGCGCACGGCGCTGATCCAGACCATCGGCCGCGCCGCGCGCAACGTCGATGGCCGCGCCATCCTTTATGCCGACCACACCACCGAAAGCATGAAAGCGGCGATCGAGGAAACTAATCGCCGGCGTGAAAAACAGCGGGCCTATAACGCGGCGCACGGCATCACGCCCGAAAGCGTCAAGCGCGCGATCGCCGACATTCTCGAAAGCGTCTACGAGCAGGATCGCGTCACGGTCGACACCGGTGACGATGCGGCCCTCCACTATCAGGGTCACAACCTCCAGGCCGTGGTCGCCGATCTCGAAAGCCGCATGCAGGCCGCGGCGGCCGATCTCGAATTCGAGGAAGCAGCGCGGCTCAGGGACGAGATCCGGCGGCTTGAGGAATATCATCTGGAAATCGGCAGCCCCGGCTCGGCGACTCCGCCGCGTGGCCGCTCGACCGGCGGCCGCGCCGGCACCTCGGCCAAGGCTTTGGCCAAGGCCAAAGCAGCCAAGAACCGCCGCATGCGCGAGCGATATTGATGGCAGGCCGCAGCGCGCTGGTGACCGGCGGCGCCCGCCGCATCGGCCGAGCGATCGCATTGACGCTCGCCGCACACGGCTGGGACGTCGCGGTGCATTACGGCACGTCGCGCGACGATGCCGAAGCGCTCGCCGACGAGATCCGCCACCGCGACCGCCGCGCCGCAGCGCTCGCCGCTGACCTGACACGCGAAGCCGAGGTCGAGACGCTGGTGCCGCGCGCGGTCGAAGCGGTCGGGCCGTTGGCTCTGCTCGTCAACAACGCATCGGCCTTCGATCGCGACGACGTGCTAAACGTGACGCGCACAAGCTGGGACCGGCATCTCGAAACCAATCTGCGCGCACCCTTCGTCTTGATGCAGGAATTCGCGCGCCAGCTTCCCGCCAGCGCCGAGGGTTCAGTGGTGAACATCCTCGACGAGCGTGTCTGGAACCTGACGCCGTACTTCACGTCCTATACGGTGAGCAAGGCCGGGTTGTGGACTTTGACCCAGACAATGGCGCTGGCCCTGGCACCGCGCATCCGCGTCAACGGCATCGGCCCCGGCCCGACGCTGCCGAGCCCGCGTCAGAGCGACGAGCAATTCCGGCAGCAGGTCAATCTACTGCCGCTGCGCACCGGTACCACACCGGACGAGATCGCGCGCACTGTGGTGTTCATTTTGGAATCGCCGGCCATGACCGGACAGATGATTGCGCTCGACGGCGGTCAACATCTGAACTGGGCGCCGACCAGTCGTGTGCCACCCGCGAGCGAGTAGAAGAATTTCGACGATTACAACCGTTCGCCGCCGGCCATCGTCATGGTCGACCAGACGCGTCGTCACAATCGCGCTAAGTTTTTGTCCGGAGAGGCGTTTTTCGCTTCCGCCAGATGCGGGCCGGCCGCCGCCAGTTGTCAACAGGCCGCGTGCTCTGTGTCCGTTTTGTGTCACAAAGGCCTTTGTTTCCTTGCTGTTACGTGGCGTTTACAGTTCGCGCCGGAAACGCCATGTAAAAACAATCCGCTGGCGCGGTTGCCGTTTTTTTGAGCAAACCGGTCAGATCCTAGATTTAATCTTCGACCGACCGAGGCGGCCGTTCGTTATGAACAAACTTATGCACAGTTTCCGTGGATATCGCTGCGCCCGACCCGCGGCGATGCCGACGCGATGAACGACGCTTTTGACGCCGACGACCAAATCGAAGGCGCCGCACCGCCGCTGGCCGGCAATTTGGCGCGTGGTGTCGCCGTCATTCGCGCTGCGCTTAAAACTATGCCGCCAGCGCCGGGCGTCTATCGCATGCTCGACGCTAAGGGTGACGCGCTTTACGTCGGCAAGGCGTCGAATCTCAAGAACCGCGTCGCCAATTACGCCAACGTCAACGGCCTGCCGGTGCGATTGAGGCGCATGGTGGCCGAGACCCATTCGCTCGAGATCGCGATCACGCACACCGAGGTCGAGGCGCTGCTCCTCGAGTGCAATCTGATCAAACGCCTGATGCCGCGCTACAATGTCCTGCTGCGTGACGATAAGTCGTTCCCGTACATCCATCTCACCGGCGGCCATCCGTTTCCACAACTGACCAAGCACCGCGGCGCGCGCGGTGATGAAGGCGACTATTTCGGACCCTTCGCGTCGGCCGGTGCCGTCAACCGCACGCTCATCGCGCTGCAACGCGCCTTCCTGTTGCGATCGTGCGCCAATAGCGTGTTCGCCGCACGCACGCGGCCGTGCTTGCTCTACCAGATCAAGCGTTGCAGCGCGCCGTGCACCGGGCGCATCGACCATGACGGCTACGCGCGGCTGGTCGCCGAGGCGCGCAGCTTCTTGGCAGGCCGCAGTCAGGAGGTCCAGGCGCGGCTGGCCAAGCACATGCAGGAGCTTTCCGACCGGCGCGAGTACGAAAGCGCGGCGGTCATCCGCGACCGCATCCGCGCGCTGACTCAAGTCCAGGGACGGCAAGACATCAATCTCGACGGACTGGGCGACGCCGACGTCGTCGCCCTGCATCAGGCCGGCGGCAACAGCTCGATCCAAGTGTTCTTTTTCCGTGGCGGCCAGAACTGGGGCAATCGCGCCTATTTCCCGGCGCACGCGCGCGATCTCGATGCCGGCGACGTGATGGGCGCGTTTCTTGGGCAATTCTACGACAACAAACCGCCGCCGCCGCAAATCCTGGTCAGCCACCGGCCGACCGAGGCGTTGCTGCTAACCGAGGCGCTGGGCGCGCGCGCCGGACGCCGCATCGAGATCATCACGCCCGAACGCGGCGACAAGCGCAAGCTGGTGGGGCACGCACTGTTGAACGCGCGCGAGGCGCTTGGCCGCCGGCTAGCCGAAAGCACTGCGCAGCGCCGCCTGCTCGACGGCGTCGCCGAAACTTTTGGGCTCGAAGCGCCGCCGCAACGCATCGAGGTCTACGACAACAGCCATATCCAGGGCGCGCACGCGGTGGGCGCGATGATCGTCGCCGGTCCAGAGGGCTTCATCAAAAACGCTTACCGCAAATTCACCATCCGCGGGCCGGCAGCGCCCGGCGACGACTATGCAATGATGCGCGAGGTGCTCGGCCGCCGCTTCGCCCGCGCCTTGAAGGAGAATCCCGACCGCAGCAGCCTGCCCGATCTCGTGCTGATCGATGGCGGCCAAGGGCAACTGGGGGCCGCTTGCCAAGTGCTGGCCGATCTGGGGGTCAACGACATGCCGGTGGTCGGAGTCGCCAAGGGACCCGACCGCAACGCCGGCCGCGAACGCTTTTTCCGCACCGGCAAACCGCCTTTGAGCCTCGATCCCAAGGACCCGGTTCTCTATTTCCTCCAGCGGCTACGCGACGAGGCGCATCGCTTCGCCATCGGCGCCCATCGCAGCAAGCGGTCGCGGGCCATCGGCGCTTCGCCGCTTGACGAGATCGCCGGCATCGGTGCCGCACGCAAGCGGGCCCTGCTCCACCATTTCGGGTCGGCGCGTGCCGTCGCGACCGCGGGCCTCACCGACCTCGAACGCGTCGCCGGCATCAGTAAAATCGTCGCAAAAAAGATTTATGATCATTTCCATGCTGAGGGCTAAACTTGCAGCGAAATGCCGCCGGGGTTGTTGAGTCGGGTCCCGGCCGTCTGTCCGGAACGCCATGCTGACGACACTGCCCAACCTGCTGACGCTGTCGCGGATCGTCGCCATCCCGCTGGTTATCGCGACGTTCTATATTGCGTCGCCGCTTGGACCGTGGCTCGGCTGCGTCATCTTCAGCCTCGCGGCGGTGACCGACTGGCTCGACGGCCGGCTCGCCCGGATGTGGGAGCAGCAATCGGAGCTCGGCCGCTTCCTCGATCCGGTCGCGGACAAGCTGTTGGTCGCGACCACGCTCTTCATGCTCGCCGCCTACGACCGGCTGTCGGTCGCGAGCATCCTGCCGGCGCTCGTCATCCTGATGCGCGAGATCATGGTCTCCGGCCTGCGTGAGCACTTGGCCGGCCTGCGCATTGGCATGCCGGTGTCGAAGCTCGCCAAATGGAAGACCTTCATCCAGATGCTGGCGATCGGCTTTCTGCTGGTCGGCGACGCCGGTCCGGCGGCATTGCACATCCGCGCGATCGGTGAATTCCTGCTTTGGATCGCCGCCGCCCTGACGGTGAAGACCGGCTACGATTATCTGCGCGCCGGGTTGAGCCACATCAACCGTTCAACGCCGCAAGGCGCGTCGATGAAGACGGCCAAGCCGAGCGCCACGTGAGCAGTCCGGCGATGCGGGTATTCGGTCTTGCCGGTTGGAGCGGCAGCGGCAAGACGACGCTCCTGACACGGCTGCTGCCGGCGCTGATCGGCCACGGTCTGCGCGTCTCGACCGTCAAGCATGCCCACCACGAATTCGATGTCGATCAGCCAGGTAAGGATTCCTGGCGCCACCGCAAGGAGGGCGCGACCGAGGTGATGGTCGCGTCGTCGCAGCGCTGGGCGCTGATGCACGAGCATCGCGGCGCGCCGGAACCGAAGCTCGAAGCTCTGCTGCGTCAGATGACACCGGTCGATCTGGTGCTGGTCGAAGGCTTCAAGAATGAGGATTTCCCGAAGCTCGAGGTCTACCGCGCGTCGGTTGGCAAGCCGCTGATGTACCCCAACCAGGCGAACATCGTCGCGATCTCGAACGACCAGCATCTGGCGGGCTGTCCGCTCCCCCAATTCAACATTGACGACGTCGACGGCATCGCCAGATTCATTCTCGAACGTTGTCGCATCGAGCCGCTGCTCCATGGCGCAACTGAGCGATGATTGCTTCGCCTTCGGCGGACAGCTGATGTCCGCCGGCGAGGCGCTGAAGATCCTCAAGTCCAACGTGCGCGCCGTCACCGAGACCGAGTCGGTCCGGTTGAACGACGCGCGCGGCCGTATCCTGGCTGAGCCGGTGGTGGCGACGCGCGACGTGCCGCCGCACGACAACGCCGCGGTCGACGGGTATGCGGTGAGCTTCGACGCGCTCACGCCCGGCGAGCCGACGACCTTGCCGATCGGCGGCCGCGCTGCCGCCGGCCATCCGCTTGGCCGCAAAGTGATGCCCGGCGAGTGCATCCGCATCTTCACCGGCGCGCAGATGCCCGAAGGCACCGATACTGTGCTGATGCAGGAGGATTGCCGGGTCGTCGATGGTAAGGTCACGCTGCCGACAGGCATAAAGCGCGGCGCCAATCGCCGTTTCGCCGGCGAGGACGTGAAGCGCGGCGCGACCGTGCTGGCCGCCGGACGGCGCCTGCGGCCACAGGAGATCGGGCTCGCGGCTTCTCTCGGCCTGACCGCGCTGACAGTGCGGCGCAAGTTGCGCGTCGCGATCTTTTCGACCGGCGACGAGGTGCGCGAGCCGGGCGGCGAACTTCCACCAGGCACGATCTTCGATTCCAATCGTTACACCTTACGCGCATTGCTCGAAGGTCTGAGATGTGCGGTCACCGATCTCGGCATCCTGCCGGATAGCCTCGACGCGGTGCGCGACGCGCTCGCCAGCGCCGCCGAGACGCACGATCTGGTGATGACGTCGGGCGGCGTGTCGAGCGGCGAGGAAGATCACGTCAAAGCCGCGGTCGAAGCGCTCGGCAAGCTCCATTTCTGGCGACTGGCGATCAAGCCAGGCCGGCCGGTGGCGATGGGCCAGATCGGCCGCGTGCCGTTCATGGGCCTGCCCGGCAACCCGGTGGCGGTGATGGTGACGTTCCTGCTGCTGGCGCGGCCGCTGGTGCTGCTGCTGTCGGGCGCCGAAGACGCGCCGCCACGATTGTTCCGCGTCGTCTCCGGCTTTGCCTACGACAAGAAAGGTAGCCGGACCGAATATCTGCGGGCCCGGCTCAAGCCCGGCGAAACCGGCTGGGTGGCGGAGAAATTTCCGCGCGACGGCGCGGGCATCCTGACCTCGATGGTGGAATCCGACGGCTTGGTCGAGATTCCCGAGGGGCTGAGCCACGTCGAGCTGGGCAGCACGGTCGATTTCTTGCCGTTCAGCGAGGTCATCGCGTAAGGCTTGCGCCATCGCGCGCCAACGCCTAAGTCAGCCCCATGCGGCTACTTTATTTCGCCTGGCTCAAAACCAAGATCGGCAAGACCGAGGAAACCCTCGATCTGCCCGCCGGCGTTGCGACGCCGGCAGCGCTGGTCGATTGGCTCAAGACGCGGGGGCCCGGTTTCGCCGAAGCGCTGAAGGACCGTCGGACGCTGCGCGTCGCGGTGAACCGCCGCCATGTCGGCTGGGATTTCCTGCTTAAGCCGGGCGACGAAGTGGCGCTGTTTCCGCCGGTGACCGGCGGTTGAGGCGGCCATGATCCGCGTCCAGCGCGAGGATTTCGACGTCGGCTTGGAGATCGCCAATCTCACGCGCTGCAAGACGACGATCGGCGGAATCGTCACCTTCGTCGGCACGGTGCGCGATGCCGGCGGCGCCGACGCGATCCAGTCGATGACGCTCGAGCATTACCCTGGCATGACCGAGGACGAGCTGACGGCGATCGAGGTCGAGGCCAACAAGCGCTGGAAGCTCGAAGCCTCGCTGATCGTGCACCGCCACGGCAAGCTGTTGCCGGGCGAGCGCATCGTGTTGGTGGTGACGGCAGCGGCGCATCGCGCGGCGGCCTTCGCCGCCAACGAGTTCCTGGTCGACTGGCTCAAGACAAAGGCGCCGTTCTGGAAGCAGGAAGAGACGCCACGGGGCACGCGCTGGGTCGAAGCCCAGGACAGTGACGATCAGGCGGCAAAACGCTGGGCGAAGGGCTAAACGAGCTTACGCCGCGCTGGCTTTTTCGGCGGCGCGGACCGAGCGATCAAAATCCTCGATCAATTGCTTGGTCATGGCGCCCGGCGTGAACTTGTATTGGCCGATCTCGCGCACTGGCGTGATCTCGGCGGCGCTGCCGGTGAGGAACACTTCCTGCGCCTTGGCGAGTTCGTCCGGCATGATCGCACGCTCAACCACCTTGATCTGCCGTGCGCGCGCCAGACCGATGACGTGCTGGCGGGTGATGCCGTTCAGGAAGCAATCGGGCGTCGGCGTGTGCAACGTGCCGTCGATGTTAAGGAAAAGATTGGCGCCGGTTGCCTCGGCAAGCTGGCCGCGCCAGTCGAGCATCAGCGCGTCCTCGTAGCCTTCGGCCTCGGCGGCGTGCTTCGACATGGTGCAAATCATGTACAGGCCGGTCGCCTTGGCATTGGTCGGCGCGGTGTTGGGCGCCGGCCGCGACCACTTCGCCCAGGTCATGCGGATGCCTTTGAGCCGCGCCTCGGGCGCGAAATAAGTGCCCCAGTCCCAGGCGGCGACCGCCATGTGGATCTTGGTGGCTTGCGCCGACACGCCCATCTGCTCCGGTCCGCGCCAGGCGATCGGTCGGACGTAGCCGTCCTTGATGTTCTGCGCCTTGACCGCGGCGTTGCACGCCGCCTCAATCTGGTCGCGCGTCCACGGAATCTCGAAGCCGAGCACGCGACCGGAATCGATCAGCCGCTGTGCATGATCACGCAACTTGAAGATAGTGCCGCCATAGGCGCGCGCGCCTTCGAACACGGCGCTGGCGTAATGCAATGCGTGCGTGAGGACGTGGATCTTGGCATCGCGCCACGGCACCAATTTGCCGTCGAACCAGATCGAGCCGTCGCGATCGTCGTAGGGAATGAGGCTGGCTGCCATGGCGGTTTCCTAGTGCGTTCCCGGGCGTTTTCTTCTGGCACGATAGACGATAAAGGCCGCGCCCTGCACCTGCATCGCCGAAGACGATTATGTGCGAATATGACCCCGAGGAAACGGCACGATATCACCACACGGACGAATATAAGTCAACATGGCTGACGTAAAATCCCCGGCCAATCCTGGGTTCTTGCGCGAGGAAGAGCTGCGCCAGGCCATCGAGCTGCTCTACTACGGTTACCGCGACTTCACCACCGAGCCCGACGCCATGCTGGCACGCTACGGCTTCGGCCGCGCCCATCATCGCGTCATCTATTTCGTCGGCCGTCATCCGCAGATGAGCGTCAGCGACCTGCTGGCGATCTTACGCATCACCAAGCAAAGTTTGTCGCGCGTCCTCAGCCAGCTCGTGAGGCAGGGCTTCATTCGTCAGTCGCCCGGCAACCGCGACCGGCGGCGGCGGCTGCTCGAACTGACCGAAAAAGGCGTCGAGCTCGAACGCCAACTGTCCGAGAATCAACGCCAACGCATCGCCCGCGCCTTTCGCGAAGCCGGCGCGCCCGCGGTCGACGGATTCCGCAAGGTCATGTTCGGCATCATGTCGAGCGAGGAGGACCGCAAGCGGATCGGCCGACGTGGCGAAGGTTCGCGGTGAGCGAACCGTGCGTCAGCAGCGATGAGCGCCTATACTGAGACCATGGACGCCACGGAGCCGCATCTCCTGGTCGTCGACGACGATGCGCGGCTGAGGGACTTGCTGCGCCGCTATCTCACCGACCAGGGTTTTCGCGTCACGACCGCCGGCGACGCCGCCGAGGCGCGCCGCAAGCTCGATAGCATCGCCTTCGATCTGCTCGTGCTCGACGTGATGATGCCTGGCGAGGACGGCCTCGCCCTCACCGCCAGCCTGCGCGCATCGAGCCGCATTCCGATCCTGTTGCTCACCGCCAAGGCAGAAACCGCCGACCGCATCGGCGGTCTCGAGCGGGGCGCCGACGATTATCTGACCAAGCCATTCGAGCCGCGCGAGCTGGTGCTGCGCATCCGCAACATCCTGCAACGCGCCGCGTCCGAGACCGAGCGCCTATCGGTGTTGCGCCTTGGCGAGTATCGGCTCGATTTACGCCGCGGCGAATTGCGCCGCGGCGAGGAGCCGGTGCACCTGACCAGCGCCGAGCAATCGCTGCTGGCGGCGCTGGCTTCGCAACCGGGCGAAGCGGTCTCACGCCAAGCCTTGGCTGAGGCGACGCAGCTCGGCGGCAATCTGCGTGCCGTCGACGTGCAGATGACGCGGCTGCGGCGCAAGATCGAGCGCGATCCGCGCTTCCCGCGCTATCTCCAGACGGTCCGGGGAACGGGTTATGTCCTCAAGCCCGATTGAACACCGCGAGGACGGTATCGAGCTTCTGTCGGACGTCGCGGCGCGGCGCGCGCTCGGCCTCGACAGCCATCGGCGCTGGTTCAAGCGCGTGCTGCCGCGCTCGCTGTACGGCCGGTCGCTGCTGATTCTCATCCTGCCACTGGTGCTGGCGCAGTCGATCGCCACCTGGATCTTCTACGACAGGCATTGGGAGACGGTGGCACGCCGGTTGTCGACGTCGGTCGCCGCCGACATCGCCCTCACGCTCGATTCGCTGACGCCGACGATGACGGCCAACCGGCGCGACGCGATTTTCCGCACGGCCGCCGACGACACCGAGGTGAGCTACAGCTTCCACACCGGCGCGCATTTGCCCACCGGCGTGCCGCAGACCGACGGCTCGCGCATCGAGGAGACGCTGGCGCACGCCGTCACCGAGCGCGTCGGCCTGCCGTTCGTGATCAGCGGCGAATATGCCGACCGCAACATCCTGGTGTCGGTCCAGGCCGACGATGGCGTCCTTTTGGCCGCCGTGCCGCGCGAGCGGCTGTTCACGCCGACGACCTACATCTTCATCATGTGGATGGTCGGCTCGTCGCTGGTGCTATTCGCGATCGCGTCGGTGTTCATGCGCAACCAGATCAAGTCGCTGCGGCGGCTGGCCGTTGCGGTCGACGATTTCGGCAAAGGCCGCG
>Ga0126371_10000515_pt1 | contig 31958 bp, 25 predicted proteins | sample PanSoiMetaPlot_4_FD_110145 | JGI IMG/M metagenome (GOLD analysis project Ga0126371, IMG submission 110145) | Tropical forest soil microbial communities from Panama - MetaG Plot_4 | ecosystem: Environmental > Terrestrial > Soil > Tropical forest > Bulk soil | place: Panama | collected 2016-02-17 | reverse complement strand
GCGCGCAGGGCCAGACCCATCGACGGCCGGTGCGCGAACGCGATCAGGCGTGGCGCGCCCGCACGTCCCCGGAGCGCGTTCGCCCACCAGTGCAGGTCCTCATCGGGGTGCTCACCCAGCACGGTGAGCACCACATCCCACCGGCCTGCCGCCAGGCGGCGGACCGCGTGCGGCAGATCGGCGACGAACTCGATTTGTGCCTGGAGCTCCGTGACCCACGGGCGGATGGCGTGCGTCAGCGCGCCATCGAGCCCCACGCCGAGCACGCGGATGGACGCAGAGGTCTCCGCGGCGCCAACGGGAGGGGATTTGATGGCGGGTGGGTTCGGCATCGCTTTCACAGTTGTCCCAGGTACTTGACGACGAGAATCAGGGCGTCATCGGTGCCCTTGCCATGGGTCGCCATGATCCTCGAGGCGGAGCGCTGGGGAGCGTCCTGGAGGGAGACGGATTCCACGAATCCCTCCCGGATCCCGTCCGTCGCGAACATGAGCAAGTCGCCGGGATCGAGGGCCAGGGTGACGGGCGCCAGCGGCGGGACACCCCGGCCGAGCACCCCACCCCGCGGCACGAGGCTGGTCCTGACCTTTCCGCCCGCGGCATGAGGACGCAGGAGCCAGGCGTCGACATTGCCGACACCGGCCCAGGTGATCTGGGAGTGCTTGGAATCGATCACCGCGACACTCATCACGACCCCACGCGTCCCCACGAGCGCGTCGTGGCATCGGCGGAAGAGGATCGGGATCGGGTCGCGGGCAGCCGCTTCGACGGTGGCGACTGCCCGTCGGGCGGCTGCGGCGGCATCGGCTCCATGGCCCAGGCCATCAACCACGGCGATGGCCGCACCCCCGTCGATGGTCTTGACGAGGAAATGGTCCCCGGACTCGTGTTCTCCGGGGAGTGGCCGAGCGGCGACGCCCCATTCGAGGAGTGGGCCGGCGGCCATCTGCTAGGCGCGCGCCTCACGCCACTTCTTCATGGTGACGGTGGTTCCATTGCCGTTGCTGATCACCTCGAACTCGTCCATGAGGCGCCTGGCCCCGGGCAGTCCCAGCCCCAGGCCCCCGGACGTCGAATACCCGTCCTGCAGCGCGCGTTGAATGTCCTTGATGCCCGGCCCCGAGTCCCGCGCGATGATGATGATGCCGGCGCGCTCGGCCTGGGTGACGGCGCGGAGCTCGATCTCGCCCCGCTTGGCGTACATGAGGATGTTGCGGGCGATCTCGGAGATGGCGGCGGCAATCACCGTCTGATCCCCGGCCGAAAATCCCGCGTCGGCCGCGAGGTTGCGGCCCTGCTGGCGGGTTTGAACGACGTCGACGTCCGCCTGGATGGGGCAGATGACGGCATCAGGCACGATCGATCCGCTCCCGGGCCTGCGTATCGAGGAACGCAAGCCCCTCTTCGAGGTCGAGCGCGGTGGCCACGCCCTTGAGCGTGAGCCCCAGCTGCACCATGGCGAACGCCACCTCGGGCTGGATGCCGACGATGACGGTTTCCGCGCCCCGCAACCGCGCCATGTGCGTGATGTCGCGCAGGGTCCGGACGGCGAACGAGTCCATGACGTCGAGCGCCGTCACGTCCACGATGACCCCGCGGGCGCGGAATTTTCCGACCCGGGCCACCAGCGACTCCCGCAGCTGCATCAGGTCGGCATCCGTCAGCGCCGACTGAATGGAGGCGATGAGGTAGTGGCCCTGTTTGAGAATCGGAACTTCCACCGAATGTCCTCCTGTGCGCCGCGGTTAGTTGTTCTTGGGTGCGGGGGGTGCCGCCAGCTCCAGCACCTTGTAGCCCAGGAGCCGCTCGGCTTCTTCGATACCGCCCTGCAGATCGCCGACCGTCGCCATCTCGGAGAGGTCGACGCCGATGGTGACCAGGGTCTGCGCGATTTCGGGCGACAGGCCCGTCACGATGACGGTGGCGCCGAGGAGGCGGGACGCTTCGACGGTCTGCACCAGGTGGTTCGCGACGTTCGAGTCCATCGCGGCCACACCGGTGATGTCGATCACGACGACTTTCGCGCGGTTGGTCCGGATGGCGCGGAGCAGCTGTTCCGTCAGCTGCCGCGCGCGCTGCGGATCGATGACGCCGATGATCGGGAGAATGAGGAGCCGCTCGCGGACCTGAAGGACCGGCGTCGACAGCTCGCGAATGGCTTCCTGCTGCTGGCGGATGACGCGCTCGCGCTCCTGCACGAAGCCGACGGCCACCGTGTTCGCGATCCGGTTCGCGGCGGGTTCGTACGCGTCGAGAATCCGGTTCAGCTTGTTGAAGTCTTCGTGATACTTGGCGAACAGCGAGCGGGCCAGCACGTCGCGGAGGAGCAGCACGATCCCGACGACTTCGTGGGTCTCGACCCCTCTCGGAATGATTCGCTCGGACAGGTTTCGCGCGTAGGCCTGGAGGGCTTCGAAGGTCCCGGTCTCGAGGGCTTCCACGTAGTTGTCGTACACGGAGGTCGCTTCGGCGAAGATTTCCTCTTCGGTCATCGCCGTCAGCAGCTGTGCCCGGGTGATGCGCCGGGCCCATTCCTCGCGCAGCTGTGTCCGGTTCTGTCGCAGGTGGGAGACGAGCTCCCGGAGTAGCCCCGCGGTTTCTTCGGCGGTGGGGGGTTGGGACGAAGGGTTTCGATCCTTCGGAGTCGACATTGTGCGGTCCTCGGGCGCTGGGGTCCGGGCTACGCGCTACGGATGTATTCGGGAAGCATCAAGGCAAGAGGAGTGCCTCGCCGCTCCCACTCGACTTGAAACGCAACTGGATCCCCAACAACGAGATACAAAAACCGATCAAACTGAACTGATGCACTTTGCACTAAACAGGTGCATGCACTAAAAAATTATGCGCCCAATTACAGTGCTTCGCAAGCTCATCAGAAGATCTTCACCGCGGCATAGATCGCGGTCGGGATGGCGACCAGAATGCTGATGATCTGCACGGTCGCGAGCGCGTCGTGGTGGACGATGGCGGGAATCTCGACCTGATCCCCGGACTGAAATCCCAGGTCGGCCAGCGTCCGCTGACCCGTGACCGCCTGGTTCACCTTCTCACCCTGCCAGCGGACGGCACCATCCCGTTCCAGCTTCATTTTGTGCACGTTCGCCTCCTTGGTCGGCCCGCCCGCGTGCATCAGCAAATCCGAAAACAACAGATCATCGGGCACCGAGTAGTACCCAGGACGCGCGACCTCGCCCACCACGCCCACGCGAATCAGCACGTCGGCGTGCACCACCGGATCGCGGATGTACTTGCTCAGCACGCCCGTGAAGTACGCGGTGAGCGAGTCGCGACTCACGCCCGTGAGCGTCACCGGTCCGATGCCGGGCAAGAGGACTGCCGGCCCCTTCGCCACCTCGAACGTGTCTGACAGCTGACTATCGCCATCGACCCGCAGCAGCACGCGGTCTCCCACACGCACCAGCCGCGGCGCGCTCTGCGCCGCCCCGGGCGACGCCACGCTCACCGCGAGGATGAGCAGTCCCATCGTTCGTTTGTCCATGCACCCCACTCCCACTTAGCCACCTAGCCACTTAGCCACTTAGCCCACTTAGCGCCTTAGCCTAGCGCCTGCATGTACAAGACCAACGCCACAGTATTGCGGGCGCGGCACGCAGCGGCCGGGCTCCACATGCGGCGACGCACTTGTGGACAAATCGCCACAGTTCAAGCGGAAATTTCCCCCGGCACGGCGGCGCCAAGTTTGCATTTGTCGAAAAACGTATGGCGACTCTCACTGCAGCTACCCCGGTTACCTCGGCCCTCATTCTCGTCGCGGCCGGCGCCGGACATCCCGCCCGGCGGCTGGGTCGTGTGCTCTCCGACCGCGGACACCGCGTGGTGTGGGCCTCCGAGGCCGAACAGTCCCGGGAACTGGCCAGCGCACTCCAGCCCGACTGCATTCTCATCGACGCGGCGTTGGGTCCGAGTGGCGGTTCGGCCGTCGCCTGGGCCCTCATCAGCGAGGCGCGCGTCGAGATGTCGACGCCGATCCTCGTGGTGACCGATGGACCACCGTCCCCGGCCGACCGCATCGCCGCGATCAAGCATGGGGTGCGCGCCTGTATCGACAGCGGGATGGATGACGACGAGATGGCCGAGAGCGTGCGGGCGTACGTCGAGTTGAAGCGGGAGGCCGATGGCCTCCTGGCCGATCGCCTCATGGATCCCCGGAGCGGGCTCTACAACCTCCGCGGGCTTGCCCGCCGGATCAACGAACTGGCTGCGCAAGCGGTCCGTCATCACTTCCCACTGGCCTGCGTCGCCTTGACGGTGGAGCTCGAGCCCGAAGCGCCCGAAGCGTCCAGCCGCCTGGCCCTCACGCGCTGTGCACCCGCGTTGCAGGAGATCGGGCGCCGCTCCGACTCCATAGGCCGCATCGGGCCGAGGGAGTTCGTGGTGGTGGCGCCGGACACCGATCATGCCGGCGCGGTGCATCTGGCCCGGCGCCTTTCCGAGGCACTGAAGACGGCAGCGAGTGGCGCGGGGCTCGCGCCGAACGCGGTGCGGATCAGTGGGGGATATGACGCGGTCGACGATCTCGCCTACGCACCGACCGAGGCTCCGGTGATCCTCACCCGCGCGATGTCTGCCATAAGAGCAGGGAGCCCAGATCCAAGCGCTCCCTGGCTCCGAAGCGGTTCCCAAGGCTAGGCTGCTAGACCAGCTGTACCCGATCGGAGTCTTCGGGCTCCTGCGCGACTCCATACTCCAACGCGTAGGGATAGTACCGGTAGGCCGCGCCCTGCGGCACGTCGTTGAGCACGGCGCCCAGCAGACGAATGGGCAGGCGCCGGAGAATCTCCAGACTGGTCTGCGCCACCGACCGCGCGCTCCGGCCAGTCCGCACCACCAGCAGCAGGCTCCCCGTCACTCCCCCGATCACCGTCGCATCGACGCCGGCGCCCAGCGGCGGCGAATCGCAGATCACCACGTCATAGCGGGCCTTGAGGTCGTCGATCAGATGGCGCATGGCGGACGACTCGAGCAGCTCGGGCGAGTCGTTCCCGCGGGTCCCACGGGCGATGAACGTCAAACACGGGAACGACGTGGCTTGCATGATCCGGTCGTACGTCGCCTTGCCGCGCAGGTAGTCTCCCAACCCCGGCCCCTTCTCCGCCGCGAGCTGCCGGTAGAGCGTGCCGCGCCGGAGGTCTCCGTCGATCACCACCGTCCTCAACCCCGACGCCGCGCACGCCAGCGCGAGGTTCGAGGAAATGAACGACTTCCCATCGCCCGGTCCCGGACTCGTAATCGTCAGCGCCATCGCGCCGACGCGATCGAACGCCGAGAGCAAGGTCACACGCAGGCCACGAAGCGCCTCGATCGTCTCGATCGATTCCGGTCCCTTGATCCTGCGGGAGTGCCCGCGATTCAGATGCGGGACGGTGCCCAGGATCGACAGTCCCAAATCCCCGGACACTTCCTCCACCCGGCGCATCCGGCCGTCGAGCCGGTCGAGGATGACCGCACCGACCAGGCCCAGCCCACACCCGGCGACCAGGCCGAGGAGCAGGAGCCCGGGCGCCGTGTTCTTGAGGGGATGCTCGGGCGCGACCGCCAGGTCGAGCACCCGGACATCCGCCACCGCGGCGTTCTCGGTGAGATGCGCTTCCTGGTAACGCTGCTCGAGACTCGTATACAGATCGTCCGCGATACTGACGGCCCGCTGCAGCCGTGCGGCCTCGATGAGTCGGGGCGGCACCTGCCGGAGCTCCGAGGCCTGCCGGTTCAGCCGGCCCCCCATTGCGGCGACTCGCGAGTCGTCGTCGCGCACGACGCCGCGGACCAGATTCGGCAACGTCTGCCGCTGGAGCACCGCGATATCACCCGCGAGCTTCTTTTTCGGCGGATAGTCATCCAGGTACTTGTAGTCCATCGCACGCAGATCGGCCTGCTTGGCCGACAGCTCGGTCAACGCAGCCGCCACCTCGGGTGCCTTCGCGGCCGAGGGAATGGTCTGGAGCATCTGAGCGTCGGGGGTCGAATCTGCCCTGCCGGCGCCCGAGGCCAGGTACTGCGTCATCGCCGCCTTGTCCTGGATCAGCTGTTCGCGATCCGCCTGCATGCTGATGAACCCCGAGCTGGTCTGATCCCCCACCGCCGCGTCGTTCCGCCTGCCGGCCGTCGTGCCGCCGCCAGGCAGTGTCGTCGTGCGAACCTGAAAGTCCTGGAGCGCGCCCTCGGCCTTGTTCAGGTTCGCTTGCGCGATCCCCAGCTGCTCTTCCGTGATCTTCCGGACTTCGGTCAACCGTTGGCGCTTGAGCGTGTCAGCCACCTCGACGAACCGTTGGCTCACGGCGTTCAGCGTCGACGCGAGTCGCTTCGGGTACGCGCCCCGAAGCCCCACTTTGATGAATGACCCGGCCTCATCCTGCGTCACGTCGAGCGCTGAGGCGAGATGCTCCGCCGCTTCACGTGGTGTCGAAACCGTGAACAGAATCGAATGACCTGCGGGAAGGGATGACAGTGTCGGCGTCCACGTAAATCCGTCACGCGCCCCAACTGCGCCGCCCAGCTCCCCACGCTCGAGGGGAGCCCCCTCGGCGGTGGCGAGTGTGTACGATTGGCCGTTCCCATCGACGTCCAGGCGATACACGCCCGGGCGGACATCTTCCGTCACATCAAAATTCTGGAAGGCATCGGCGTCGCGGGGATCCTTCAACGAGAGGTAAAGCCGTTGCGAACGCACCGCGTTCTCGAGCACCGCGAAACTCGTGAGCAGATCGGACCAGGCATTTTCCCCAAGAAGCCGGTCCCCCCGCCCCGCCCAGGCGGGACCCGGATTCCGTGGGTCTCCCTGATCGATCCAGATCGTCGCCGACGCCTGATAGACCGGATGCATCAGCTTTCCGGCTCCGATGCCGACGATGGCCCCGACCACCGTGGTCAGTCCGATCAGCCAGCGATAGCGCCAGAGCGCGGCGAACGTGCGTCGCCAGTCCGGCCCCGACGGCTGGCCCCCACCCTGCCAATTGATCGCCACCGGCAGAGCCACCACCGCCGGGGGCGGCGCACCGGGCGCGTTAGACGGCATCGGTATCAGGCCTCCGTGGAGACCACCGCGATTGTCGTTCACGTCATTCCTCCAATGGACCAGGCGTGTACTCGCCTAGACACCTTCGGAGTACGCAAGACCAGTACCGCTTTCAGGCTCACAAGGGTTAAGGCGCTGCCGCGTCAGGCTTCAGGCGTAGTCGGAGGTAGTCGCAATTCGGTGCACGCTCACTACGGGCGTGGCTCCAGAGTGGTGCGTGCTTTGGAGTGCCCAGATCACGGCCCTTTCGCCGATATCCCAGTCAGGGCGGGACAAAAGAGTGTTTTGAAGGAGCCACAGGAGCTTGGCCCGAAGTGTGCGTTACCACGGGGCAACCCGAGGAGGATCGAGCAATACCATGGCAACCACCGTCACTCCTGATGCCCCTACTCAGGCCACCGAGCCCTACGGCGCTCCCGGATCCGTCACGGCGCTGCTCGCCCTCGACCCCGAAGCGAAATCCGACATCCGCATCCTGGTGGTCGAAGACGACCCCACGCTGCGTGAGACCTGCGCCTCCATCCTCAGGTTGGATGGCTACGGCGTCACGCTCGCCGGCCGCGGCGATGAAGCGCGCGACCTTCTGCGGCGTGAGTCCTTCGACATACTGCTGACCGATCTCTTTCTGGCCCAAGTGCCGGGCACGCAACTGATCCGCACGGCGCTCGAATCCAATCCAGACCTGATCGGGATCGTCATGACGGGCAATCCGTCCGTCGAGTCGAGTCTCGAGTCCCTCCGGGAAGGCGCCTGGGATTACCTGCCCAAGCCCTTCACCGCCACGCAGCTGCAGGTCCTGATCGGCCGCGCGGCGCACACGGTCCTCGTGGCGCGCGAGACCAAGAAGCACGCACACCTCTTCGATTCACCCTTCGAGCACCGCGACCAGGTGGTCCTGCTCGGCCAGTCCCCCGCCTTTCAATCGGTGATCGAGCTGGCGAAGCGCGTGGCTCCCACCGACGCGTCGGTGTTCATCACCGGCGAGAGCGGTGTGGGCAAGGAGCTGATCGCCCAGTTCATCCACCGGCACAGCCGCCGTTCGAGCCGCCCCTTCGTGGCGGTCAACTGCGCCGCCCTGCCCGAAGCATTGCTCGAATCCGAAATGTTCGGACACGTGAAGGGCGCGTTTACGGGCGCCGTTCGCGACAAGGCCGGCCTGCTCGAGACCGCGAATGGCGGCACCCTGTTCCTGGACGAGCTCCTGGAGATGCCCAAGCCGATTCAGGCCAAGCTGCTCCGGGTGCTCCAGGACGGAATCCTGCGGCGCGTCGGCAGCGAAGGCACCGACGCGGTAGTCAACGTCCGGTTCGTCTGCGCGACCAACAAGGATCCGGACGTCGCGGCCCGTTCGGGCGACCTTCGCGAAGACCTGTACTACCGTCTGCGCGTGGTGCCTATCCGGGTCCCGCCCCTGCGGGAACGTCCCGAAGACATTCCGCCCCTCGCCAACCATTTCCTGGCGAGCTACTGGACGAGGTACCGGCGGAAAGGCACGCCGGTCCCGACCTGGACCGAAGCGGGCATGCTGGCGCTCTGCTCGCACCCGTGGCGCGGCAACGTCCGCGAGCTGCAGAATGTGGTGGAGCATGTCGCGGTGCTGGTGAGCCCGGGCGCGAACATCGGGCCCGATGACATTCCGTTCGAGAACGAGGCCACTCCGGTGCAGGCCAGCGTCTCGCCGGCCACGCTCTCGGCACTGGCCGAGGATACGTATCACGCGGCGCGGAACCGGGTGATTTCGCAGTTCGAGATTCATTATCTCAGCTGGTTGATCGACCGGGCCGACGGCAATCTGGCCAAGGCGGCCCGGATGGCCGGGGTGGAGCGGACCACGCTCTACCGGATGATGGAGCGGCATGGGTTGCACCGGACGCCGAACAAGTCTCTGGTGGCGTCGCGGGTGCCCGATTCGGCAAGGACCGGTGACGGCGGTCAGCAGGTGGCCGCTGATGCATGATGACCGAGACACCGGTCCTCGAGTCTTCGACTGAACAAGACGATGCCGATCGCGCCCTCCGGGGCGCCCGGGCCTTGGAGCTGGTGGTCGAGCTGGCGCATGACCTCCGCTCCCCGGTGGCGGCCATCCTGGCGCTCACCGAGCTCTTGGAAGGTGGAGTCGACGCCAACCCGCTGAGTGCGGGGCAGAAGCGGCAGCTCGGATTGATCCGCAGTGCCGCGCTGTCACTTACCACCACGGCGTCGGATGTGATGGCGCTGGCGCGTCGCGGCGGAGGGCTCGTCGATCCGCAGCCGATGAACTTTTCGATCGACGCGGTCCTGCGGGAAGTGCAAGCGATGCTGTCCCCGATCGCGGAGCAGCGCGGGCTGGATCTGATCATCAGGACATCGGGACGCACGGAGCGCGTAGGACATCCCCGCGCCGTTGGTCGGGTGATCCTGAATCTCGCGACCAACGCCCTGCGGTATACGAACGAAGGGCGCGTCGAGGTCTCAGTGAAGCAACGGGCGGGCGATCGGGTTGAGTTCTCCGTGGCGGACACGGGATCCGGCCTGCCACCCGAGGGCGCAAGCGGAAAGCTGGATGACCCTCACGCATTTTCGACGTCGGGCCTCGGACTGATGATCTGTCGCAGAGTGCTGAAGGAAATCGACTCGGAATTGCAGTGCGAATCGACGAAGGGTGTCGGAACGAGATTCTGGTTTGAGCTGGACTTGCCGGAATTGAGACGGGTAGACGGTTAGGGAGAGGTGGGGACCTCGCATTTGTGGACCTAGCCGTTTACCCGTTCTCTTACGCCAACACCCCGCAGCGATCCGTCGCGTAGTCGCCCCGCTTTTCGTCCCTCATCAGGGCATCCGCGAAAAACTTCGTCGCCCAGTTCAGCACCTCGAAGCGCCCGTACCAGCCGGTGAGGGGACTGGATCCCTTGATGCCGCCCCGGATGCCGGGATCTCCGGCGTCGCGGCTCTGCGTGGCCTTGAGGGCGTGCAACATTCGCGGCACGTGCCTCGTCCACGCCCTTTCCCCCGTGATGGCTTCGAGGCGCATCCACACGTTGGCCATTTGCGCCTCACCGGTCAGGCAGCGCCATTTCGCCGCGGACCCCCAGGTGGACGTCAGCCGTCCCGGCAACGTCCCCCGGTCGTCGACACGTTCCGCGATGGCACCCGCCGCGGCAGCCCCGGCAGCGACGAGCGCGGAGTCACCGAGCACACGACCGCCCTCCACGAGTCCGCGGACCGCGTAGGCAAGGGTGTGCAGCAGCGGCTCACTGGGATCGGTGAGACAGCAGGCCGGTAACCAGCCGTTGTCGTGCTGCTGCCGGGCGACTTGGAGCAACGCGCGCCGGGCCCCGTTCGTGTACCGGGGCTCGGCGAACAGCGCGCCGGCTTCCGCGAGCGCCCAGGCGGTGCGCGCATTGTAATTGGTGGCCCGGCGATCGGCGAACATCGAGTTGCCTTTGCGCCAGACGCCATCCTCGTCGAGGGCCGAAACCAGATAGTCCGCAGCCCGACGGGTGGCGGTGGCAAACTCCTCCGATTTCGTGACGTGATAGGCTGCAAGCCAGCCGAACATGACCTGGCCCGTGTTGAAGATGGCCGGGGTCGGAGGCTCGCCGGTCACACCTCCCTGTACCGCGCCGCTGGGAAGCTGTACTTCGATTTCCCATTGCGCAGCGCGAATGGCGCGAACGGCGAGCTCCGGCCAGGCCAGATGATGGGCAGCGAGAAAGAGTGTCGGGATGATATAGCCGGTGGTCTCGGGGTATGCGGCCTGCCAGCCGCGGATACCGAACTGCTCGTGCCGCACGAGCGAGTAGCCTCGCGCGAACCCCGCTGAGTCGGTCGCATCCTGGGCGCGGCAGAGCCATTCGAGTGCACTCCGCAGATGGGGCGTATGGTCATTGGAGACCGCGAAGCCCCCGAGTCGTTCGTGCCAGAGTTCTCCGAGCACCGCGCGGGCCTTGGGCCCCGCGTGGGTGGTGGTCATGCGGTCTCCTTCTCACTCGCGAGTTGGTCACGGATCCAGCGCGTCAGGCGATGACCCGCTTCGTGTTCGTTGCTGAACACCCAACGGGCCCCCGTGCACGTGCGAACCACGGCGCCGAATCCGGTCTTGAACCGGTGCAGCCCATGGCTTGGGTCATTGGGATCGACGGCCGACGCGGGCGCGCCGCCCAGGCAGTAGTGCGTGAATCCGGCAGACTGGAATGCCGCGGCGACTTGGAGGTGGAGCCATACCGACGCGTTGCGCGCGTAGCCGTCGGGCGTCGATCCGCCCGAGACGTAGTATGCGCGCTTCCCGGCCCAACCCACGAGAGCCGCCGCGAGCGGCGCGTCCCCGCGCATCGCCGCGTAGGTCGTGAGCCCCCACGCGGGATCTTCCCGAAACGCGTGGGCCGGCGGCAGCGTGACATCGTCGAAGCCCCGGCGGAGACTGGAGGCTCGACGACGGGCCGACGTAGTGACCTCCGCGACCATGGCGCGAGCCTCCGCGCCCGACAGGGTCTTGAGAGTCCATTCACCGTCTGGAGGAAGGCGGCGGCGATGGTGGGAGGTCAGCCGGCGCGCGAGATCGCCGAACGATCCGGCGAGCGGAAGGTCGTATTCATGACGAGCCTGGAGAGGGGTGCCCCGGCCACCGATCGGCACCGCCCCATGAGCCTCCATGGAGGCGACGTTGAGATCGGCCCAGCCCTCGCGCTCCGCGCACGCCACCAGCGAGTCGAGCATGGCGGAGGCGGGAATGCCGGCGTCGCAAACGACCACGGGCGGAGACGGCAGGTGCGCGTGTTTCGGCAGCGGAGGCATTCGGCAGCGCCGGTGAACGCCGGCGGCGATACCCACGACTTCGTTCCCCTCCACGAGCTTCGCGAAGAAGGGCTCACCCTGCTCCGTGGAAGCCGCCAGCCCGGCGGGGGAATGAAAAAGCCCCGCACGAGAGCGCTCGATGTGCAGAGCCCAGTCCGGGGGACAGGTCGAGTGCAGGTGCCAGCGTAATCGCGTGTCGTTCATGATGGCGGTCATTACCGACTGCAACCTCAAGACGCGGGCCGTGGCCACGTGTCCGTCAGGCGGCGCGTCCACGCAACGCGCGTCCAGCGGGCGCGTCGCGTCACCAAAGCATCTGGCTGGTTCCGTTCTTGCCGCGATGCCCCGTAATGCCGCCCTCTTCCCAGCTCGACCGGACGCTGGTCCACGGTATCGCCTGGACCAGCGTGATCCGGTGGGTGACTCAGCTCGCCAGCTGGGTGATCACCCTGTATGTCGCGCACCTCCTCGCCCCTTCGGATTACGGTCTCGTCGGGATGGCCCTCATCTATTTCGGCTTTGCGCAGCTGGTGTGCGACGCCGGATTGACCGGGGCGATCGTCCAGACTCGCGATCTCGAGGAGCCCCAATTCGCAGCGATCGGTACCGTGGGCGGGGTTGTCGGGATTGCCCTGTGTGCCCTGACCCTTCTGTCCGCTCCGTACGTCGCGTCGTTCTTCCGGGAGGGAAGAGTCTCAGGCATCCTGATGGTACTGTCCCTGACCTTTCCCCTTCGAGGGTTTCAGATCCTCCCCCGCGGGCTCCTGGCGCGGGAGCTCCAGTTCCGTACGCTCGCCTTCATGGACGGCATCGAGTCCGCCACCGTCATGACCACGACGCTCATCATGGCGGTGTTGGGTGCCGGCTATTGGTCCCTTGTGGGCGGTCCGCTCGTCGGCTCTGTGACCAGCACCGTCCTGTGCTATGTCTGGCGGCCGCATCGGCTGGCCATCCCGCGCGATTTCCCGTCCCTTCGTCCGGCACTCAGAATCGGCTGGCATCTCCTGGTGTCCAACATCGCCTGGTACGCCTACTCGAACGCTGACTTCACCGTGGTCGGACGCGTACTCGGCACCGCCGCGCTGGGGGCGTACACGCTTGCGTGGACGATCGCCTCGGTCCCAGTAGACCGCATCAGCTCGTTGGTGGGCCGGGTGACGCCCGCCTTTTTCGCGGCCGTCCAGACCGATCGGGCGGGCCTGCGCCGGTACCTCTCCCTGCTCACTGAGGGACTCGCCCTCATCACGCTGCCACTGTGCCTGGGGCTGTTCCTGACGGCGCCCGACTTTGTCACCGCGTTTCTCGGCGCCCGCTGGAACGGCGTCACCGGTCCGCTGCAGCTCCTGGCCCTCTATGCCGCCCTGCGATCGGTCACCCTGTTCGCCCCGCAGGTGCTCGTTTCGACGGGCCGGAGTGGGCGGAGCATGGTGTTCAGCGTACTGGCCCTGGTCATCCTGCCCCCCGTGTTCTATGTCGGCACCCGGTGGGGTCCCGCCGGCGTGGCACTCGGGTGGGTGACGGTCTATCCGATCCTGGTGGTGATGTCGTTCCTGCGGTACGCCCTGCGGGCCATCGAGATGCGGTGGAGCGGGTATCTGGCGGCGCTCATTCCCGCCGGGATCTCCGCGGCCGTCATGACCGGCGGTGTATGGGGTGCCCGACATCTGGCACCGGTCTCCTGGGGGGTCCGGCCAGTGTTCGTCGTGGAAGTGGTTTCCGGGGCGCTCGCCTATCTCGCCACCTCCTGGATCCTCTACCGCCGGCGAATTCACTCGTTGATATCGCTCCTTCGCCGCGTCCCGGGGAGCACCGTCCCCGGAAGGCCGAAGCGACTGCTGCTCATCTCGTACCACTTTCCCCCTGACCCAGCCGTGGGTGCCGTCCGGTGGGGCAAGCTGGTCCGCTTCGCGGTCGAGCGAGGATGGCAGATGGATGTCGTCACGCGCGACCCGTCTCAGCTCAGCCATCCGGACGCCGCCGCGCTCGCGGAGCTCCCGGCCGGCGTCCATATCCATCACGTGCCCGATCGCCGAGGACTGGCCGAGCGATTCGAGTCGGCCCTGCGAGGGTTCGTCAGACACTTCCGGCGCCCCCGCCGCGCGCAAACGGCCGGGGAAGCCCGGGTGCCGCAGCGTGCACCAATGGTCGAATCGTTGGGTCGGGAGGAGATGGCCCGCTGGCCGCGCACGGCCCGCGCGTGGGTGAGAGTGCACCACGCCTTGATGGAACATGCGCAGGGCGATTGCTGGGCCCGCGACGCGGAGGCCGTCGCACGCCGCCTCATGGATCGTCACTCCGTCACCGCCGTCATCACCTGCGGTCCACCCCACACCGCGCATCGCGCCGGGCAGGCCCTGCAGCGTCGCACCGGGATCCCCTGGGTGCTGGATCTCCGGGACCCGTGGAGTCTCGTGCAACGCCTCCCCGAAGGCATCGCGAGTCCGGCGTGGCTGTTCCTCGCCGCGCGCCGGGAAGCGCAGGCGGCGCGCTTCGCCTCCTTGATCGTCGTCAACACTGAACGTCATGCAACGGCCTTGCGGGCTCGCTACCCCGCCGCATCCTGCCCGATCATTCCGGTGCTAAACGGCTGCGACGACGAGCCCTTGCCCCCGTCCCGAGACCGTGAGCGCTTCGTGATCGCCTACACCGGCACGATCTATCTCGACCGGGATCCGGGTCCGCTGTTCCGTGGAGTCGCCCGGGCCGTTCGCGAGTTGGGCGTGCGCCCCCAAGACCTCGGCATCGAGCTCATGGGACACGTGGCATCGTTCAATGGGGCCTCCGTGCACGACCTGGCCGCAGCGGCAGGGATCCCGGACTATGTCCGGCTGTCCCCTCCGGCCCCCAAAAACGCGGCCCGTGAATTGTTGGCGGGGGCTGCCGTCCTGGTCGTACTTCCACAGGACAGCGACATGGCGATTCCGGCCAAAGTGTTCGAGTACTTGCGATTCGATGCGTGGGTGCTGGCGCTCGCGTCTCCAGCCAGCGCCACCGGGGAGCTGCTATCGGGGACGATCGCGGACGTCGTGCCGCCCGGCGATGAGGCGGGGATCGCCCGCGTGATCTGCGACCGGTTTCAACGATTCCAGCGCGGTGAGCGTCCCACCCGGATCTCGACGCACCCTCGCTTCAGCCGGCACGCGCAGGCCGAGGTACTGTTCGGCTCCATCGAGCGAGTCGTGGACGTCCCGCCCGAGGCGGCGGCGCCGTCCCCCCGACCTCCTATCCTTGCCACATCAGGCGCCGCACAGACTCCATAGCGAAGGGCAACGGGTCCAGCCACCGAAAGACATCCTCGCGATCCCCGCGACGGCTTCGCAGGAAGTCACGGATGATCGCAGCCCGGCTCTGCTCGTCCGGGGGGAGGTGCAGCGCCTCCGGGGACTTGGTGAGGCGGAGGTACAGGTGGTCGACATCACCCCAGAACCACCGACCGCGGATCCCGGTGTCGTAGCGGGTCACCGGGTGGAGATGCCGCCCGAAGGCGCACGCCACGAGAAGTGACGGAAAATCCACTCCCGCGTCGATGGCGAGTTGCAGCGAACCCCAGAACCGGCCGTTGACCTCCATGAACAGCGGTTCGCCCGTCGTCTCATCCCGTTTGCACTCGACCATCGCGACGCCACGCCAGTCCAGCCGGTCCAGCAGGCGCTTGGCGGCGGCGCCGAGGACGGGGTCCACCGGAACGCTCTCGCGGTAGACGCTGACGCCTCCAGCCGGCGGCTTTTCCCGGATCCGGCGGTGGGCAAACTCGGCGACGTATTCCCCGTTCCAGCGGAGCAGAGAAATCCCCACCCCCGCCCCCTGCACCCGTCGTTGCGCGAGGACCGGAAAGGCCGCAGCGGGAATCCGCGCCAGCGCCGCTGTCAAATCCTCCGGTTTCGCGACGAACGCGACACTCGTCTTGACGCGCTTTCCCCACACCGACATCTGCTCCGCCGACACGACAGACCTTCGCGGTTTCAGAACGATCGGGAACCACTCGGGCGGGATGTTCCGCGCCTGCCGGTTCGGGAGCACGATGGTCTCGGGCGTGCCGAGTCCGGCGCTCTTCGCGCGCTCCAGCATCAGGGCCTTGTCGCAGACCGTCCGGTACGCGTACAGCGACGGCGTCGGAAGGCTGATGTCGGCAGGCAGCGCGTCGGCGTTCTCGAGCACGGACTCGGTCGATTCGTCGGAGATGGGAATCAGGACTTCCGCGTCCAGTCGCCGGGCGAGACTCCCGACGCCCCACGCATAGTCGACCGGCCGCTCCAGGGGGTGCCAGCGCACATAGTGGGCGTGGACGCCGCGGGAGACGCCGGCGAGGCTCAGGTGATGCGCGGCCGTGACGTGCACGTCATAGCCGGCACTCACCAGTGACCGCGCGACGGCGAGCGACACGCGATCGTCACCGTCGGTGAGGAGCACCCGGGCCCCGCGGCGCCGGGTGATGATGCGTGGCGTTGCCCTGAAGCCGTTCTCGCGAGCAGCGTCCGCTGCGTCGAGGCGACGGCGGGCCGCTTGAATTCGCACCGTGGACATGGCGTTTCCTTTGCGTTCGGCGGTGACCGTGACGCCACCCTGTTGCAAGTCCACTGCCAGGAGTCTGTCCTGATGTGCGGCATCGCCGGCATCGTACACCGGGATGCAGCCTGTCCCGTAGCGCCCGCCGTCATCGAAGGCATGTGCGATGCCTTGAAGCATCGTGGACCCGACGACGTGGGGCTCTTTGTCCGTGGCCGGGTGGGACTCGGTATGCGGCGGCTGTCCATCATCGACCTCGCCGGGGGCCATCAACCCATCACCAACGAGGACCGCAGCGCCACCCTGGTCTTCAATGGCGAGATCTACAACTATGCCGAGCTGCGGCATGATCTCATCGCCAAGGGTCATCGCTTCACCACCGCCGGAGATTCCGAGACGATCATTCACCTCTATGAGGACCTTGGCGCCCGGTGCGTGGAGCGTCTTCGCGGGATGTTCGCGCTGGCCATCTGGGACGCAAAGGCCCGTCGCCTCTTTCTGGCGCGCGACCGCTTCGGCATCAAGCCGCTCTACTACGCCAGCGGCCCCTGGGGGCTCGCCTTCGCGAGCGAGATGAAGGCCCTGATGGCGGCGGGACTGACCACCCGACAGATCGACTGGGACGCGCTCGACGAGTTCATGCAGCTCGGCTACATCACCGCCCCCGCGACGCCGTTCCAGGATGTGTGGAAACTCGAGCCCGGCCACTGGTTGTCGTTCGACGAACGCGGCCATGTGACGACCCACGCCTACTGGGACCTCCCGCACGAGCCCGCGCCCGCTCCCCCGGAGGGGCCGTGCGACGTCCTGCGGAAGATCGACGAATCGGTGGCGGCACATCTCGTCAGCGACGTACCGGTCGCCATGTTCCTCTCCGGCGGGCTCGATTCGTCCGCCATCCTCGCGAGCATGGCGGTGCAGGACGCCCCGGTGCACGCCTTCACGGCGCGCTACGCGGACGGTCATCCCCGCGAGAACGACGAGACCGGGCTGGCACGGGATCTCGCCACGCGCTACGGCGCGCGCCTGTCCGTCGTGGACGTCGATCCGGCGCGCGCGCCCCTGGAGCACATCGTCGCGTCTCTCGATGAGCCCCACGCGGACGACTCCGCCATACCAACGTGGTTTCTCTCGGAGGCCGTCGGCCAGCAGTACAAAGTGGCGCTCACCGGGATCGGCGGAGACGAGTTATTCGGAGGGTATCGACGCCACCTGGGACTGGTTGCTGCGAGGTGGTATGCGAGGCTGCCCCTGCCGTTGCGACGGGCCGCGGCGGCGCTGGGCGCCGGCCTGACCCGGGGAAATGGGTCGAGCCTGGGAGTCGAGCGCTTCCGGCGGTTCCTCGAGGGCGGCGCGGCGGCGAGTGTGCGCCCCAACGATCTCTTTCTGGGCCTCGTCGGGCGCATCGCCGACGTCCCCCGCTCCGCCCTGTATGCGGCCGAGGTCAGGCCTCTCATGCAGGGACATCTGGCCCGCGAGGACTTTCGGCGGCGTTTCCTCGAGGGCGGCTCACCCACCGGCGTGAACGCGGCGCTCTATCTCGATATCAAGACTTTCCTGCCCGACGACATCCTCGCACTGTCGGACCGGCTCTCGATGGCGCACTCCCTCGAGGTGCGCGTGCCGTTGGTAGATCATCAGTTGGCGGAGTACACCTATCCGCTGCCGGGGAGAGTCAAAGTCGGCCATGGACGCCTTAAGCTGCTGCTGCGTCAGGCACTGCGGAGCAGGCTTCCCGCCGGTCATCTGCGCGCGCCCAAGCGGGGATTCGTCGGCCCCACGGCCCGCTGGTTGCGGGGCGCGCTGAAGCCCGTCATGGCGGAGGAGTTATCTGAGATCCGGCAGCGTGCTCTCGGCATCTTCGATCCCCGCGCGATCAGCGGTCTTGTGGGAGAGCACTTGGGCGGCCGTCGCAATCATGAGAACGTATTGTGGGGCTTGGTGTGCTTTTCGATCTGGCACCGCCGGTATCTCGAAAGCGCTTCCATCCCCGCTCCGTACCGTGTCGCACCGCGGCCCGCGCCAGTCGTAGTCGGCGCTGCGTAGACGCCATCCCGACGCCCCAACCCTTTGCCGTGAGCGAACATCATGCTCGACGCGCCGGGGGAGAGCGCAGAGGATGCGCTCGTGGCGTCCACGCGCCGGGATTCGCCCCGACTGTGGGGCATCATGGTGGCGCCTGCCTTGCCCTGTAACGCCGCATGACCTCCACCAACCAGCTACACCCAGCCCCCCTTCGCGTCGCGATCATCGGAGCGGGTCGCATGGCCCGCGCCCATGTCGCCGCCATCGGGAGAGTGCCGGGCCCGGTGATCGCCGGGGTGTTCGACACCAGTCACCCCGCCGCCGTCGCCCTCGCCGCTAACGCCAACGCCCCCGCGTTCATCAACCTCGACGATCTCCTCGCCGAGGCTCGTCCACACGTCGTGCACATCTGCACACCCGCCGGGATGCACTTTGCGGCCGCTGCGGCTTCGCTACGTGCGGGCGCGCACATCTACGTCGAGAAGCCATTCGTCGAGACGAGCATCCAGGCGCGCACCCTCCTCGCGCTGGCGCGGGAACGGGACCGAGAGGTGTGCGTTGGTCATCAGGTGGCGCGCGACCCGGCGTTCACGGCCATGCTGCGGCGTGGCGGCGAGCTTGCGCCCCTCGTGCGCGTGGATTCGGATTTCACCTTCCGGCCGGTGGGCGTACGTGACGGTCAAGTCGGGCCTGCGACCCTCGCGGCACATCTGCTCGACATCGTGCCCCATCCCCTCGCGACCTTGCTCGTGGCGCTCGACACGCTGGTGCCGGACGCGGGGCCGGCGGTGCTCGAGGCCGTCTGCCCAGGCGCCACCGATCTCCACGCCGTGGTCCGAGTGGGATCCGTTCGCGGCCGGCTCTCCGTCAGTCTCCGCGCGCGGCCGATCGTCTCGACGTTGACACTCGTCGGTGGTGGCGGCACGCTCACCGCCGATTTCATCCGCGGGACTGTGGTAGGTGCCGGAAACGCCGGCACCGAGCCCCTCGAGAAGCTCGGCAATCCCGTAGTTGAAGCCTGGCAGCTCGGCACCCGCTCGCTGGCGGGGGTGGTCAGGCGGATCACGGGCGGCGTCGACTATCCGGGCCTGACCGAGCTGATCGGCGAGTTCCACCAGGCGGTGGCGCTCCGGAATCCTCCGCCCTTCCCTCCCGAGCATCTCCAGAACGTGACCGATCTGTATGAGGAGCTGGCGGAGGCGGTGCGGGGATCGTTGAAGGAAACGGCGCCGCGCGCGCAGACGGCAACGGTCACCGCGGGCCAGAAACCGGTGGCCGTGGTCACTGGAGCGCGTGGGTTTCTCGGACGGGAGATCACGCGGTCGCTCGCCAAGCGGGGCTATCACGTTCGCGGAGTGAGCCGGACGCCCGACGTCGATCATCCCTTCGTGCACGCGTGGGTGCGGGCCGATCTGGGCCGGTCGATCGCGCCCGACGTGCTCGCCGGGGCCGAGGTGGTGGTGCATGCGGCGGCGGAGACGGCGGGTGGATACGAAGACCAACAGCGGAACAGCATCGACGCGACCGGGAACATCCTCGCCGCCATGAAAGAGGCGGGAGTCCGGCGCTTGGTGTATGTCTCGAGCATTTCCGTGGTGCGGCCGCCGAAGTTCCAGGAGCGTCAGCATGAGCGCACGCCCCTGCCCGCCGACGCGCGTCCATTGGGTGCGTACACATGGGGGAAGACGGAGGCCGAGCGGCTGGTGAGTCAGGCCATGGCGGCCCGTGAGGTCGAGGCGAGGGTATTGCGCCCCGGTGCACTGGTGGAGTGGAAGAGTGGAGAGCTTCCCGGGCTCCTGGGGCGACGCTTGTTCGGCAAATGGCACCTGGGGTTGGGCAGGCCCGGGTTGCCGTTGCCGGTCTGCGAAGTCCGGGCGGCGGGTGCCACCATCGCGTGGAGCGCCGAGCGGTTCGAGGAAGCGCCTGAGGTCGTCAATCTGTTCGAGGAGAAAGTCGGGACGCGCCGAGCCATTCTCGACAAGTTCCGGGCGGCCGGATGGCGGGGACGGATGGTGTGGATGCCGATCCCGCTCTTCGCCGGCCTGTTCTCGTTCGCGCGGATGGCCATCGGCATGGTGAAGGGCCGGCGGCCTGACCGCCTCGACAGCTGGTCCATCTTGCGGCCGCGGCGCTTCAAGGGCGCCGTCGCCACCTGGGTGCTTGGGAGGGCCCTGCAGCCGACGACCACGCCGAGGCCCATCGTGGAGCTCGAACAGCCGCGATGACGTCCGCCGCGCCGGTATTCCCGAACCTCCCGCGACAGGTATTGGGGATAGGCGCGGGGAACCGGCAGATCGTCTATACGCCGGTGCTGCCCGCGCCCCCCTGGAGCCTGGGGCTCGCCAGCGCGGCGCTTTACATCATCACGGCGGTCGGCCGGGTGCAGGACGTCTTCCCGGTCCTGTCGCCATTGCACCTTGCGCTGCTCTCATCGGGTCTCGCGATCGTCTGCGTCGCACTCGATCCGGGTGCGTTGTCCCGGCTCAATGCCGCGCTCGGCGTCGGGACGTCGTGGTGCGTGGTGGGGATCCTGGTGTGGGCGGTCTTGGGTGTGCCGATGTCGCTCTGGCCGGGCGGCTCGGTGGGCATTCTCCGCACCATCCTGGTCAAAGTCGTGCTGATGTATTTCGTCGTGATCGCCGCGGTGCGGCATCCCCGCGATGTGCAGCGACTTGCCGGCGCCTATGTGGGCTCGGTGATGCTGTACGCCGTGATGGTCTTGATCCGGTTCCGGGGCGATCCTGGCGCGATCCGCATTCACGGCCTCTACGACTATGACTCGAACGACTTCGCGACGCTGATCGCGAGCACGGTGCCCATTGCCTTGCATCTGGTGGTGAAGAAGGGTTGGCGGGTGCCTCGGGTCGTCGGCATCGGCGGACTGCTGTCCCTGCTGTTGGCCTTCATCTGGGCGAATTCCCGCGGCGGCTTTCTGGCCCTGCTTGCGGCGGCGCTGGTGATCCTGATCGGGTATCGCGTGGTCTCCGCGCCGGTGAGAATCGGTGTGGCGGTGGTCGCCGTGGTGGGATTCTTCGTCGCCGCCGGTCCCGCGTTCTGGACGCGCATGGACACCATCACTAACGCCGACCACGACTACAACATGACGTCGTCCGAAGGGCGCTGGCAGCTCTGGGAGCGAGGCATTGGATACATGGCGGCCCGCCCTGGGTTCGGTGTCGGAGTCGGAGGATTTCCGTCGGCCGAGGGCATCCTCTCGCCTGAGGCTCGAGATGCGCGCGCGCATGGAAAAGGTGAGAAGTGGTCGGAGCCACATAACAGCTTTGTCGAGATGGGGGCCGAACTCGGCGTTCCCGGTCTGCTGCTCTTCCTTGCCATGCTTTGGACCGCGGTGCGCGGATTGCGTGGAATCCAGGACCGCGGATTGGCGGTGTCGCTTGTGGCGTCGGTGGTGGCGTTCACCGTTGGCGGATTCTTCTTGTCGCTGGCCTACAAGGAAATGCTGTACACACTCCTCGCGCTCTGCGTGAGTCTTCGGCTGACGAGGCCGGCGTGGCAGTAGTCGACGTCGCGATCGCGGCACTCGCCATCGTCTTGCTCCTGCCCTCGCTCTCAGACGTGTGGTCGCTCCTCGCCTCGCTGCGCCCGGCTTCTCGCCACCACCCCGCTCGTCCGCCTCGCATCCTGGCGCTTGTGCCGGCGCACGATGAGGCCTTGCTCATCGCAGATACGGTTCGGTCGCTGCTCGAGCAGGACTATCCGCCGGATCGCTGGCGGGTGTTGGTCGTGGCCGACAACTGTACCGATGAGACGGCGGTCAAGGCCCGGGCCGCAGGCGCGGAATGCCTGGAGCGCCACGATCTGAAGCAGCCCGGGAAGCCACGCGCCATCGCCTGGACGATCAGTCAGCTGTCGCTCAAGGATCTCGACGCCGTCACGATCGTCGATGCCGACGTGGTAGTCGCGCGCGACTATGCCGCGGGGCTGGCACGAGAGGCGCCGCTGAATGCCAAAGCCGTCCAGCCGTACAATGACGTCCGGAATCCTGAGGAGTCCGCCCTCACCCGGATGTCGGCGGTCTTTGCGGCGGCCCGCTTCCGCGGCTCGTTTGCCCTCAAGCAACGCGTGGGACTCAGTATTCCCCTCTCGGCCGGTCTGTGTATCGGGACGGACTTGCTCAAGCGCTATGGGTGGGACGCATTCACCCTTTGTGAGGACTGGGAACTCTATGCGTCGCTCACCGCCCGGGGCGCCCCGGTGGGCTTGGCCACAAGTGCTCATCTCTATGCCCAGGAGACCAAGTCGCTCCGGCAGAGTGGTCGTCAGCGACGCCGCTGGATGTTGGGAAAGTGGGCGGTGCTCACCCGGTGGGGACCTTCTCTCCTCAAGAGTCGAAAGGCGTCCCTGCATCAGAAGCTGGACGCCATCGCGGAGCTCATGGCCCCCGGCCCCGCCCTGCATCTCGGGCTCGTGGCTATGGGCTGGGGTGCTGCCTGGCTGGCGGGGCTGACGTCGAGCCCGTGGCTGATGGCGTTGCCGGTCTCCCTGGTCCGCCCCGCCGTCTATGCGGCGATTGGGATCGCGTGTGATTCTCAGCCGATCCGGGCCGTCCGCTCCTTCGCCTTTCTGCCGTTGTACGCCGGGTGGCGGTTGCTGAGCGCTGTTGGTGCCCTTGTGACTTCAGGCGGACTGCAGTGGGAACGAACCGAGCGTCACTCGGAACTCTAGCACTACGCAAACGGTGCCGGCCCAAAACGAATCCGGACCGGCACCGTCATTCTATTGCGAACTTCTGCCGCGAGACGACTACCGACGGCTGATGTGCGCCTGATCGAACCAGTAGTAGTCCGTCTGGGTCTTCGTATCGCCGACGCCACCCCAGGTCGGAGACAGTTTCCACTCCGTGAATCCTGCGTCATCCGGCGTCTGGATGTTCGAATAGCTTCCCTGCAGAACACCGTCGATCCACCACATGACGATGCCATCACCCGACGTGGCCGTCGTGGCGTACTTCATATACCACTCGACCTTGTGCCACTGACCGAGCGTCACCGTCGTGGAATTCACGTTCGGCTGGTACCGGATGGAGCCCGACGGGTACTCTTGCACGACATGGAGATGGTAGGGCGCCGGGCCGTACATCTGAATGTCGATACTGTTGGAGCTGTTTCCAGTGAACCAGAAGAGAATCTTGTTGACGTTCGACGAGTGATTCTGCCAGCCGCTACTCGGCTTCCACCAGAACCCCGTGAATACCTCCTTGGCCGCCGGATGATCGTAGTACATCGTGGCTGGCGCGCTGCCACCGGCGAAGCCCACCGGATACATCACCTGGAAGACACTGGGAGCCGACGCCGGTGCCGAAGCGTCCGCGATGATGGAGCCGTTGCCCGCGTCGTTCCAGATGGTCGTCCACCCGCTGCCGTTCAATGCATCAAAACCCCAGTCGTCGATCGTCGTAAAGCCGGAAGGCTCGTTAGTCCAGCCTCCCGGAGGAGGCGGCTGAGTCGCCGAAACCGAGAGGGTGGCGGAAGCGCTGAGCGAACCATCGGTCGCAGTGATCGTGGTGCTCCCGCTCGCCAACGCGGTCACGAGCCCCGTCAGGTTGCCCACCGTGCCCACCAGCACGTTGCTGCTGGTGAACGAGACCGTCTGTCCGGTCAGCACATTGCCGGTCGCGTCCTTGACGGTCGCGGTGAAGAGCTGCGTCGCACCGACCTGAATGCTCGAGCTCGTCGGCGAGATGGTGATGGTCGCAGGCTGACCGGTCGTGCCGCCGCCGGTGACGGTAACGGCCGCCGTCCCGCTCTTCCCACCGCACGCGGCGGTGATGGTCGCAGAACCGCTGCCCTGGGCGGTGGCCAGGCCCGACGCGTTAATCGTCACCACGCCGTTGTTGGAGCTGGACCAATTAACCGTCTGACCGGACATCGTGGCGCCCGACGGGTCGGTCACCGTGGCGGTGAACTGCCCCGTCTGCCCGACCGTGCCCGACACCGACGACGGCGACACCGTGACCGCACCCACCGCCATCTGTGCGATGGTGACGGCCGTCGCGACGTTCGACAATCCGCCGAAAACCGCGTTCTGGTTCAAAGTCCCCCGGAATGAGACGACCTGGAACTGATACGACGTGCCCGCGATCAATCCACCCACGATGCACGAACGCTTGTTCCCGATGGACGTACCAGCAAGGGGCGTACCGCAAGTGCCGGAAACGGGCGGTACCGCCGACCCCCAGGAGATCGTGCCAGCGGCAAAGCGCACTTCGTAACTGGCCGGCGCGCCTGTGCCGTCGTTCACTTCGGTGAACGTGAGGGTGACGGACGAGTCCGTCGTGGCCGATGCCGACAGGTTCGAAACGGTGCCGGGCGCGGTTGGGGCCGGTGTTCCACCGGTTACCGTGATGGCCGCCGTGCCCTGGTAGCCCGAGCTCGTCGCGGTGACGGTCGCTGTTCCGGCGCCGACCGCGGTAACGAGGCCCGAGCCGTTGACCGTAACGACCAAGGTGTTGCTGGACGCCCACGTGACGATCGCACCGGTCATCACTTGGCCGTACTGGTTCTTCACGACCGCCGTGAGCTGACCGGTCTGCCCGAGGGTGCCGGATAACGCCGATGGCGTAACGGTGACGGTCCTGGAGTTTCTTGCGCTGTCCTGCGAGCTGCCTGGCGAGGTAAGCGAGGAATCAGTGGACGTGCACGCGGCGACCACGAGGATCGCCAGCAGCCCAACGGCACGAACCCGCGACAGCCGATGAGAAATCTTGAAGGAGTACGGCATACTGTTGCTCCCAGTGCTGAGGTTGTTCGGGGGGCAACAGAAAGCCGCCAGCGTCGACCGTCACTCCGGATCGATTACGCTGGCGGCTCGGCTGACTTGGCGAAGACTTCGCGGTAGTCCCGTGGCTCTGCGTCACCGCCTTTCGGCGGCTATGCTCTGAGCAGCGACAGGGCGGCGGCTCTTGAACGCTCACCCCAGTTGCCGTAGCGCGGTGGGTACATTTGACGCCCCGCATCAACGACGGGGCGAACATGGGTAGTGAGAAAATGCTGCGCAATTGCTGCAGCGTAAAGCATTGTAAAACAACGATATAACTTTTTTGGTGCCAAGGCGGGATGCAAAAGAGGGCAAGAGAAACCACCAAAATCACCAGTTTAGAAAGATAGTAAACCCTCCCCTTCGAGGCTTGAAAGAAACACATCACCACGGTCGACGGCCTCGAGAATCTCGGGCCGCGACGATTGCACCAGCATCCACGGGCCCTCGCGACGGCACGTCAGTCCGACTTTCCCCGCGTGTCGAAGCAGCCCCGTTTCGAGCCGACCGGTAATCGCCGCGAGGCCCTCACGCCAACCCCGGGCAAATAATTCCTGTAGGACGAGATCGCGTGATCCCTGACGCGCGACGAAATGCACCACGCGCCCCACGCCCTCCGCGTCGGCGTAGTAGACATACCATCCCAATACTTCCACGCCGGCATCATCCCAGAGCGCCGCGCTGCGGAACTCACCCAGCCCACGTTTCGCCACAAGCTGGTCGAAGATCCATTGCGTCGACCGCGTGTCGTACTCCGGACGCAAACTCACACCGCTGAGGAGTTGGGGGAGCTGCTGCGTCATCAGCTTAGGAGTCAGAGGCCCGCGACGAACTCCCCGCGGAGCGCGCCACCGAGGCCACAGCACGCGGAGCACCAAACGTACCGGCCCCCGGACCAATCGCGGGACTCGCATGAAGTCGAGCGTCCACTGTAAGCTCGGAATGCGAGCGGTTCTTCCCCCCAGCTTCTCCCAGAGCCGCTGGCTCGAGTCATTGGCAAGATCCGCGAGGGACAGATCCTGCCTTCCCGCCAGGAACTCCTTCATTAAATGAAGGCCAGCCACGCCCCGGTGATCGGGATCGACCATGAACTGCGTGCTGACAGCAATACGAATGGAGTGGCCCTGGAACGACGCGGGCCGGGGAACGACGCCGAGGAATCCGACCGGGCGCTCGTCCCCGTTCACGTAGACCAGGCTGGGAAGTGAGTCGTCCCGCCAGGGATTCTCGAGGAACACCCGCTGGAAATACGTCCCCATTTCGTCGTCGGGGCGCTGGCTGTGGCTAAACGCTCTTCGGCGCAGGGCGACGAGCGCCGGGATGTCATCCGCGCGAAGCGGGCGGATGTGCTGCACGGATCAGGAAACGGTGGCGCTCGTGCGCGCGGGCACCATCCTCGCCGCAACGAACGCGGTGATGCTCCCCAACGACCGGAACTGGTCGATCTCCAGATCCTCCATATCGACCTTGACCCCGTAGTGCCGCTCGAGCCGGAGGAGGAGATCCACCAGACCCACCGAATCCAGCCGGCCGGTCTTGATCAAGTCGGTCTCGCGTGAGGGCACATCCACATGGAGCACCTCGGCCAGCGTCTGCGCCAGTCGTTCTTCCAGGTCGTCCCGACGACTCATTGCGCCGCCACCTCCTCGCGCGCGAACCGCTCCTTGAGGGTGCGCCGGTCGATCTTGCCGTTCGACGTGGCCGGAAGGGCGTCCAACTCGAGCCAGCGGGCCGGCAGCATGTACGCGGGCAACACCCGCGACAGGTCTTCCCGAAGACCGGCGGGAGTCGGGCTGAACTGCTCGAGGGGCACATAGGCGCAGCAAATCACGGAATCGAAGGCCGTTCCTGGCGCCGCGACGACGGCACACTCCCGCAAGACGCCCAGGGCGTGCAGCGCCGTCTCGATCTCGCCGAGCTCGATCCGGTACCCGCGCGTCTTCACCTGATTGTCGGTCCGGCCGCAGAACCGGACCAGCCCATCCTCCCCCATCACGGCCAGGTCCCCCGTCCGATAAATGCGGTCCTCGGGATTGGACGTCCTTGGCCTCAGGGCGAACGCCTCCTTCGTCTTTTCCCGATCACGCCAGTACCCAGGCGAGAGTCCCACGCCGGCGATATGGAGATCGCCCTGCTCACCAACGGGGACCGGGCGACGGTCCTCGCCGAGGACCAAGAGTTCTTCGCCTGCACACGCGCGTCCGATGGGAATGACGTCGTCTTCCGATGCCGGGCATTCCGGCACCGTGTAAAAGCTGGACGCGATGGTGGCTTCCGTCGGGCCATACAGGTTCGTGAATCGTGCATGCGGCACCCGCTTCATCCAATGGATGAGGGAGGGAGTCGGAAAGACTTCCCCGCACCACATCAGCCGCTTAAGCGCGGGGAAATCCCTTTCCTTCACGGCGTCGAACTTCGCCATGTAGTTGAGCACCGACGGCACGGAGAACCACTGGGTGAGCTCGGCGTCGCGGATGAGCTTGGCCAACCGGTGTGGCAGCAGGCTCAGCTCCGGTGGAATCATCACCAGCTCGGCCCCCACCGCGAACGTGCCGTAGATGTCGAAGGTCGAGAGATCAAAGTGGAGCGGGGAGTGGCCCGAGGTCCGGTCCTCCGGTCCGATGCCGAAGTACTGCACGGCCCACCGGACGAAGTGCCAGACGTTCGCGTGGGTGATCACGACGCCCTTCGGGATTCCGGTCGACCCGGAAGTGAAGAGGATATGCGCCGGATCCCCTGGAGAGGTCCGCGCCGGGATCCGGGAATCACCGGCCCGGTCCAGGTCTCCGGCATCGAACATGAGTGGCGCCACCGCGGGTGCCGGCCCGTCGCCCAGCCACCCCACCTGGAGCGTCTTGGCCCGGAGCGAAGGCAACTCGGCCGCCAGCAGGTCGACGTGGACGCCCTGATCCCCGGCGGCCAGGAGCCACCGGTCGTCACACTGTTCCAGGATCTTGTTGAGGCGCGCCACGGGAGACGCCGGATCGAGGGGTACGTAGATGGCGCCCGCCTTCAGGACGCCGAGCATCGCCACCACAGCGTTCGGAGACTTGGGAATGAGGAGTCCCACCCGGCACCCGCGCTTGCACCCCGCGGCCACGAGAAGATTCGCGAGCCGGTTGCTCGCCAACTCGAGCTCCCCGTACGTCAGGGCGACTTCGCCAAGCCGCACCGCCGGAGCGTCGGGACGCTTCTCCGCCTGGTCGCGGACAAACCGCTGGAGCAGCTCGCTCATGCCGGAACCCGTTCCGTGGCGCGGAAGAACGCGTGCCCGATGTGCTCGAGCTCCACGGGACTGGCCGGCACGTCGAGAATGACCGTGCGATACCCCAGGCCGACATAACGCGCCAGCTCATCCGCGATGCGGTCGTAACTGCCCACGAGGTATGGACAGAACGTCTTGTAGTTCTCAAACGGCACCATCCAGTACGGGTTCTCCACCTCGGGCGGTGTCTTCCCGAGATCCGAGAGCTGCTGGTGCCAGACCGAATCCGAAACCTTCATGGCCAGCTGATGCGTGATCTGCCCTTTCCGGTCCTCAGGAAACCGGGCCCGGGCAACGGCCCACGCTTCGGCCGAGGTCTCGCGGGTGACGATCCCGACGCGAATGCCGAGGGCGGTCACACCCTCCGGGGGTGGCTCCTGTTGATCGGCAGGTTTGGGGTACTGCACCGCGAGCGCGCCGAGCTCACGCGCCGCGGCGAGCCCCGGGCCCGAGGACCCTGAGATCATGAACCCTGGGTAGAGGTCGGGCGCGAGCGGAGGCGCGAGCTTGAGGTTCACCACGCCGTAGTGCCGCCCCATGCGGCTCACGGTCTCGCCGCGGAGCAGGTCCTGGATGACCGCCGTGTACTCGATGACCCTCGCGTAACGCTCGTCGTGCGGCGTCGCGTCGTTCAGGGCGGTGAAGTCGTTCTTGAATCCACCGGTCACCATGTTCAGGTACATGCGGCGGCCGTAGAGAAAGCCGATCGAGGTCACGATCTTCGCGACGGTATAGGGGTGCATGTATACCGGCTGCACCGCGACGAGCGGGGTCAGGCGCTGCGTGCCGGCCACGATGGCGTGGGCGACTGTCCACGGGTCCACCAGCCCGTTGTCGGTATAGATGAGCATCCCTTCGCACCCGGCGGCCTCGCTCCACGCGGCGACGTCGAGCGCTTGCCTCAAATAGTCGCGCGGGGATGCCACGTACGAGGGCGGGCAGGTTGAGAACACCTGAAGGCCCGTGCCTGACAGGAGATGTCGCATTGGTGCCCCTGAATCGAGTCCCCACCACGGGCTTGCAAGAAGTGGACTCTCGGGGCCCTGTCGCAGACTGACCGGGTGAACTTCCGCGCCGTGTTCCCATCACCTCGGCCGACGCGTCGTCGCATCGCGCTCAACGCGTACGGCGCCCAGAGGGTGCCTGTACGCTTCTTGCCCTTGGCAACCATGCCCCGGACACTTCCCAACCGCGGGCCTGGGGCAAGGAACCCGTGAATATTCTTGGAATCAGTGGCGTGGAGGGAGCCGTTCCCTTCGCGCGGGCGCAGGCGCCCGGGTTGGACGAACGGGAGTACCGCATGGCGCAGGGGTTCGATGCGGCCGCGGTGCTGGTGATGGACGGACAGGTCGTCGCGGGTGTGGCCGAGGAACGGATCGACCGGAAGAAGCACAGTGCGGCGTTCCCCAAAGGCGCCATCGCCTCGTGCCTCTCTCAGGCGGGCATCACGCTCGAGGACGTCGATGAGCTCGCGCACGCCTTCGACTACGACCCGTACCGGGCGATGTACGCGCTGGACCCGATCTCATCCGAACTCTACCGGGACGTCTACTCCCGCGAAGCGCTGCTCCTGCAAGCTCGCAAGTATCTCCCGGGCTTCCCCGAGAACCGCATCCTTCATGTGGATCACCACCAGGCGCATGCCGCGAGCGCGCTCTACACCTCCGGGTGGTCCGACGGCCTGGTGGTGGTGGTCGACGGACTTGGCGAGGCTCACGGCGCGACGGTGCACGAGGCGACGAACGGCCAGCTGCACCGCCTCCTGCGCGTGTCGGCGCGCGACTCGATCGGCATTCTATATTCCCTGGTGACGTTCCATCTCGGGTTCGACTTCAACGCCGACGAGTACAAGATCATGGGCCTCGCGCCGTACGGAGACCCGGACCGGTTCCGGGCCTTCTTCGAACGGGAGGTCCGTCTTCTCCCTGACGGCGGCATCGAAATCCCCTTGCTCCACTTGAACAAGACGCCGGAAGACCGCCGCCGCTACCGGACCAGCCGGCAGGTCCTCTGCTCACAGCTGGGCCCCGACCGCGATCCCGACGAGGCGATCACGGAACGGGATCGCGATGTCGCCGCGGCGCTTCAAGAAACTCTGGATCGGGTGATGCTCCACATCTGTGGGCACGCCGCCCAGGTGACGAAGGCTCGCCGTCTCGCGCTCGCAGGTGGCGTCGCCTTGAACTGCACGGCCAATGGGAAGCTCCTCGCATCCGGCCTCTTCGACGACGTGTACGTCCAGCCCGCTTCCGGGGACGATGGGGCGGCCCTCGGCGCCGCCCTGCACCAGGCCCAGGTGCACGGTGAGGTCAGGAACCAGCGGATGGCGGTCCCCTTCCTGGGGCCAGCGCCCTCGTCCACCGACATCGAAGGCGCATTGAAGGCGTTCGCTGAGCACATCAGCGTCCGGTCCTTCGATTCGCTCGGAGAGACCTGTCAGGTGGCGGCGCAGCTGATTGCCGCGGGCCGGGTGGTAGCGTGGTACCGGGGGCGGATGGAATTCGGGCCGCGGGCGCTGGGGCATCGAAGCATTCTGGCCGATCCCGCGCATCCCGAAATGCGGGACCGGATCAATGCCATGGTGAAGATGCGGGAGGCCTTCCGGCCCTTCGCCCCCGCCGTCACGGTCGAACAAGTGGACACGTACTTCGACGTCCCGGCCGGCAGCGAGCTCCCGTACATGATCATGGTGGTACCGGTACGCGAGCCGCACCGGGCCGAGTTGCCGGCGGTGACGCACGTGGACGGTTCGGCACGGGTGCAGACGGTGTCGGCGAAGGACAACCATGACTTCCATGTGCTGCTGCGGGCGGTGGGTCAGGTAACGGGGCGGGAGATGGTGCTGAACACGAGCTTCAACGTGAAGGGCCAGCCGATCGTCAACACACCGCAGGAAGCGATCGACACGTTCCTGAATACCGGCATCGACTACCTGTTCCTCGAGAACGCGTTGATCAGTCGGCGGGGTGACTGAGGTCCCGGCTCTCTGCGATCACGGCGGCGGCGGCGAACGAACCTTCGTGAGTGAGGGTAACGTGCATCCGCTCGATGCCCAACTCACGAGCCCGCGCTCCGGCACCTCCCGTGAGGTGCAGGCCGGGTTGTACGCCGTCGCCGCTGATCACTTCCACCTGCAGGAATGAGATGCCTGGACCCCACCCGGTGCCCAGGGCTTTGAGGCATGCTTCCTTGGCGGCGAGCCGAGCGGCAAGCGCCTGCGCGCGGTCGGCGCGCTCGGCGCAGGCTTCGCGCTCGCTCGCCGTGAACGTCCGGGTTTCGAACGCGTCATCGGTTGCCAACAGCAGAGCGATCCGGGCCACCGAGACCAGGTCAAAGCCGATTCCAATGATCATTAGCATTCTCGAGGAAGTCGCACTGGCGCCGACCCCACACAAGGGGCCGGCACCAGCTTAGTCATCAACGCCGCGACTAGTTCGTGCTTAGATGCGTGTGATCTGAATCGCCCCGGGTTTTCCGGAGAGCTCACGGTGTGAGTATCGGCAGGTCCGCTGGGGTGCCCTGACGATGAAAGTAGGCCGCTTCGTACTCAGCCGGCGGGACGTGCCCGATCGGCTCCAG
>Ga0126371_10000514_pt1 | contig 31990 bp, 57 predicted proteins | sample PanSoiMetaPlot_4_FD_110145 | JGI IMG/M metagenome (GOLD analysis project Ga0126371, IMG submission 110145) | Tropical forest soil microbial communities from Panama - MetaG Plot_4 | ecosystem: Environmental > Terrestrial > Soil > Tropical forest > Bulk soil | place: Panama | collected 2016-02-17 | reverse complement strand
GCTATTTGATTACTGATATTGCCCACACCATCGGCTTACGCAATTTGAAGCAGGATGAGTTTTGGCAGGGCATCGCAAGGGACTGTATGTCCTTTGAACGTCAGGTTGGTCCCCCACCTGGATACAAACCACCGGAGCCCAAGCCATGAATCCTGGCTTACCTGAAGAAGGTGGGAAGGTTGCGGTCACTGCTATAGACGCAATGAGGTCACAACCGTTGATGTTGGCTGTGCTGATTCTTAATGCACTCATATTTGGGTTCGTATACTTTGGAGTACGTGAACAACGGACACAGCAAGCAGATCTCTTCAAGCAACTTCTTGACCAGAATCATCAGATGTCTGAGTTGCTGTCTAAATGTATAGTGCCGTCGCATTAGGGGTGGCAGGCTACGCAGACACCATTCTCCTAGCCCCATAAACCGCGACTAATGCCATTAGTCTATTCTGGTGGGGCTAAGCAAAGGTGGTTTGCGCCCTATATTCTTGAAAATCGTCTTTAAATAGGATATGGCATCCCATTTCAACCTTTGCTCTATATTTTGTTTCTTAGCTAAGTTATATCGGATATTGTGCTGTAGTTCAATTCCTAATTCTTGAATTTCATCTTCTGACCACGAAGGCATATTGAGTACTGTGAAGTATTTTACATAGATCCTGTCTTTGACATATTGTATTCTCATTTCAAGGTCTTGTGGGTAATTTACTCCAGCTATGAGATTACACTCACTACAAGCAGGAAATAAATACCCATGAAGACCACAGAAGTGTGGAGGAAAGTGGTCTAAAACCTGTGATGGTTCTCCACAGTATAAGCACCAAGGTTCATTGAATTGGTGGCGAAATTCTTTTGGGTGATGTCTATTACGAGACATTTAATGCACACGCTTAGGTGGATAAAAGTCCATGAACCGGCCCCCAAGCTCGCAAGATATAACAATATCCCACGGCCCCAGGTTGACTTTCCCACCTTCCCTAGTAATTTCCGCTGCCCCGCTATACTTCTCACCAGTTTTGAACTCAATCTGCACATGAATCACTTCACGCCTTTTGGGGTGGCTCTTGGGCATCAGCTCACTTGTGTCTAGCGGTGCAATCCAGGCTTCTGTCATCATAATCACAGCGTCTGGCATCACATTACGAACCAAGTCTTTAAGGCCAATACTCACGATGTTCTTTGTAAGATCATTGTGAACGGCCGGGAGCTCACAGATAATCCTTTTATCTTCCACAATGAATACGGCCATGGCGGCAAGGGTGTTTCCTTGCCGGGTCCACACTTCGCGCACCAGGGCCAGCTCATCGTCTATGAATTTTCGGTGTTGTTCAGGTACCACGGCCGGTTCCTCCATCGCCAATATGTTTCAAATGCCCCAAAGTGACTCATGTCCACCTCTTTAGCTATCTGCCGCCATTTCATTCCCTCCTCATCTTTCAGCCGTATGATTTTTAGAACCAGCTTCGGGTTCCTGGGCTGTTGTGAATTTCCTCGTTGGCCTACGCCTCGCTTTATTCGAGCCATTTCTTAAACTCGTCCCCTACTAAGGTTTCGCTCATACGCAACTTCTTGCGCAACACGTATATCAGTCTCTCATCCAGAGTACCCCGCGCACGCAGGTCAATATACGTGACGAACTTGGTTTGTCCGATCCTATGGGCTCTGTCTTCACTTTGCTGTCGGTCTTCGTTGTCGAAGCTATTTGCGTAGTAGATAACCATATCACATCTCGTCCATGTGTTGCCGAACTTGCCCACTGATTGGTTACTAACGATGAAGCGGGTAAGGTCGTCTCTTTGGATGCGCGCCCTCGCAGCCAGCCGGTCAGCCAACTGAGTCTCGCCCCAATATCCCACCGTACTGTCATATCCAAACTCCTCTCGTAGCCGATCTACAATCTTCCTCAGTGCCTGCGGGTACGGCGCCCATATTATAGCCTTGCCGCTATGCTGATGCAGTATTGAAATTACGGCCTGAGTACGGTTCTCTGGTATATCGTACAGGGTTTCCCCGTCTTCCTGTTTGACATGGCCGCACAGAATGTGCTGCATCTTCCCTAGTTGGTCCAGCTTTATTTTCGCGGTGCTAAAGACACCTGCTTCAAGCTGTGCAAATGCTTTTTCTTTCATCTGGTTGTAAATACGTTCTTGTTCCTCCGTAAGGTCCACATCCCAATACTGAAAGACCTTGGGCGGCAAATCAAGGACTTGGTCCTTGGTTACACGGTAGCTACGTCTGTTGATCTTGGTTCTGAGTTCTTCTAGGTTACGCCATTCGACAATGACATTGGCCTTCTTGTGGGCCTTGCCAGCCTTTTCATCCTCTTCACGTTTTACTCTTGGCCGGTAGTCAACCTTTTGCATGATTGCATATCGGCACTTGAAGTTCCAGAAGTCTTTGGCTCCGATGATGTTGGGGTGGAGGAACCAATATTGGGTGAATAAATCCAGAGGGCTTTCCGGAGCAACCATACCGGAAAGTATCCTTCGTGAAACAAAGTATCCGTTGTGGTACATGAAGAACTTAGTGCGCGCAGCATCTTCTCGAGCGATGGTTGTTGACTCATCGACGACCCCGATTACCTTCCGGCCGCTACAGAATTTGTGGAGATACTCCCGGGCAGGCCCATCCCGGTTAAACGCCTCTATGTTCATAGCCAAGAACCGTGGCTTCTTAACAAAGAGCAGGTTCTGTAAACCCTGTCGGTGTGTGGAACTGCCCCCGCTAATCCATGGCATGACATGGATATCTTTTCGCATAGCCGGTGGTGTCCAGAGCTCTATCTCTCCGGGCTCCTCCTCTGTGCCTATCCAATTCATGTAACAGCCCTTGGGGCCGAAGACGACTAAGTCCTGTGCCCTGCCATCGGCTACTCGTATAAGCCAGTCTTCGACAATGGGCCGTGATTTGCCGGTGCCCTGCTCCATAAGCAGGGCATAGAAATCGTGTAGATGGAGCTTTTCGCGGGCTATTACCTGATGTTCAAATGCTGGCAGCATTAGGTCCTCTTCTTTATCCTGCACTCTTCATTTAGTTCCCATAGTGTCGCCATGTAGTGCGGGCTCTCACGGTTCATATTCCTGGGCCACGCACAACTATCGATTCCCATACCCATACGATCAATGGCCTTGTGAAACGGTCGTGCCCCAATCGTATTCTCACCCACTACAGCAATGTCTTTCATCGTTACGCCGTAGATGCAGACTTGGAAGGCTGCGGGTGCTGGGTTCTTGCTGTAGTCTCTTATAGTACCCCAGACCATGTTCCGATAATCGAGCTTGCTCATTCTGGCTCTATAGGCTCCGGTACGATATAGTTCGGGTTATGCAGCACATCTGGCCGGTACTTCTCCAGCTTCTCCTGTCTGCAATGAGAACACATATACCCAATGGGGATGTTGCGAGCATCGTGCTCTAGCCACCCTGGCTCACCACTCTCACATGGGCACTGGTCAATTCTTGCCTTTGCCATCTCCGCGCGCTCCTTTCTTCCTCGCTGTACGCTTCTTTTTGATCCCCTGTTTGAGTAACCATTCTGTCTGCTTCTTAATCTCCGCCGCGTAATCGCCAAAATCGCGTACCTTGACAAAGTGAACCTCGATGGTCCCATCATTTCTTTGGACATCCCGTCTAACGTAACCCAGAGCTCCCATGCCCTGTGTTACGAGGTCGTTGCGTGGCTTCCGTGTAACACCATCGAACCAAGAGCTCCACCGGGTAACCCCGGTAATGGCTTCGGCTCTCGCATTGGTTAGCTTTTCCTTCTGACGAACCACGTACATCATGGCATATATGACAGGGTCTTTATCCTCAAACGTGTAGTTACGATGTAGTATAGTCCGCATGGCTCCCCTCTCCCTAACGGGTTGTAAAGCATTATACCCAACATATTGGCTGAGTTAAAGCTTGATAATGCTTTCGAACTCTGCGAAATTCCAGTTGGAAGGACCACCATCCCAGCGCCAAGCTGTCACCCCGGTTAACCCGTGGTCGAATAGCCGCTCAGCCTCGCCCCCGGTCATGAGGTAGAGCTGATCAACGCCTGCTTCTTGCTTGGTGTGGGGAGTACGCCGGACTGCAATCCAGGAGCCACGGTTATATCGCCAGCGGCGCATTAGCCATGATACCTGAAGGTCTTTAATCTGAACGTAATATCGGTCGGTCCATTTTAATTCAATCCAACCCTGGCGACCGCATGGCATACAGAACTCGTTGTCTGGTATGCCTCCGGCCGTGGCCCCTACCTCAATGGTCGACCATTGCCAGCCAGGAAACTGCTTCTGTAATATGCCTCGAAGACCTCCGTCTTTAAGGCGCACTGTAACCGAGTGAGTTTAGAAGGACCCGCATATCAGGATCAACTTCTTTTTGTTTGTTCATCCATTCAAACCAGCCTGGGTCTTCTTGTCTAGCAGCCTCAACAGTCTTCCCTTTGTGCTTGCCGAATGGCATGACCTTCATTGGTCCCCAACATATTTGGAATAATTCATCTGGGGTGTATTTGGCTAACATCCTGATTAGAATGCCGGTGGTCGTAGCCACATCATACATGGCTTGGTGAGGATGCCGGGTCTTAACAGTGCTGTTTGGAGGCCACACGAGTTTGATGTCAAGTTCATATCGCAATGCTTGATTGGTGTGCGCCTCAGCATTAGGCATCAACCGTTTCGCAATGCGCATAGTATCGATCCACCGGACAACAAGTTCCGGTAGCATCTTAGAGTCAAATATGTGGTTGTGAGCGACACAGTAGGTGTCTTCTTTTATGTGTCGCTTAAGAAGGATAATAGCATTTTCCCTAGTGATCGCACCGCGTTCTGGAGAACATTGGAGGGGATCAATGTGGTGATTAGCGCGAGCAACAGCACTGCATACCCCGGTAAATTGGACATAGGTTTCATGTCCGAAGGTGGGTTTCCATTGTCCATCTACTTCCTCCAAGTTATTCCAGGCTATCTCCATTATCTGCCCACCCTTATCTGGGAGGTTAGAAGTTTCGGTGTCTAGCACAAGCAGGTTCATTGTCATCCCCAAGTCTCAACATGCGTAGTCACAAAAAGACCCCGTTAACTTAACGAAGTTAACGGGGTCTAATTCCTCAAGCCGCAGGCTGTGGGGCCGGAGGCGGAGCAGGCTTCGGCACAATCGTGGGGCCGACGTGAATGAAACCGTGGTCGAGGTCCCAGCGGATATCAGCAAAGGTCTGACCTTCGGTGCGGCCAAACTTCTCCTTGATGATATCGACGTACTGCCGAACAGTCTGTCCGTCCTTGTACTCCATGAACCGGTCATGGGCGCCGCGCGCCTTGGAACCCGGCTTCATAACCGTGAATACATGCGCCTCATCAGGCTTGGGAAGCCGGGGCCGCTGAACCGCACCCTCTGCCTTCTTACGAGGCTTCTTCTCCTTGGGCTCCTTGGGCTCGGTCTTGACTGCCGCGGGCTTCTGGTTGGCGGTCTGCGGAGTTCCATTTGACATAATTAATCTCCCTGTTCATCTTGGTATGTGCAAGTTCTATATGTAGCACAACTAGAAGAAGAATGCAACCCCCCTTATAGACTTATTATCTCAAGATGGCCCCAATTATTTCCCCACTTAATGTCAGTAAGCATGGGAATAGTGATCTGTGGGCAGGCATTCTCCATAATCCGGGCTGCTTCAAACGCATCAGCCTGACTGCTGAAGCTGAATCCGAGTTCATCATGCACCTGGAGAAGCGGGAGATACCCGGCATCATAGACTTGACACATGGCTTCTTTCATCTGCCGGGCGCCGCTACCTTGGATCATGCTGTTAAATGCCTTGTGAGTATAGGCTCGCTTAAACCGCTCGCCATACCACGGATGGTTAGAATCTTCTTTGCGTCGCTCTGCTTCCTCGATGAAGCAGGGTGCGGTACTGATGTTTGGGTCGACTGATTTATATTCATCCTCTCTAGAATAGTCCCTATACACTGGTTCCCACAGATTGAAGTGTCTGCGTGCCCCGTCGATCATACGTATGTGGCCGTTCGCTGCGGCATATCGATTGTAATGCTCGGCAGCCTTCTTTACGAATGGCAGGTGCTCATCGTAAATATCCATAGTCTTAATAGCTTCGGCTAAATCCATGCCCGTCATAAGGGCGAACTTATCCTTACCTGCCCCATAGCTCTTTGCGAAATTGGTATCTTTGGCGCGGGGCCGCGGCAGCCGGGTGATACTCACCACGTAATTGTGGAAGTCGGTGTTGGGATCCTTGCGATACATATCCGCGGCTTGGCGGGCTCCTGGTTTTCGTAGCAGCTCGGCTACGAAAACAATAAGTCGATACTCCTGTTGCCGATAATCGATACTACACCAGTCTTGCCCATCCTCTGGTATGAAGCACTGCCTGATCAGTGCTGCATACTCATCATCACGGCTGGGTGTTTGTTGAAGTGGTGGGTCGCTGTAACTGAAACGGTGGGTTCTAGCCCCACCCTCTTCGCTTCTAAATTGATTAACTGATGGATAAACTCGGCCTTTGTGTGCGTAGCTTATGATATATTTACGTAAGAACTTTTTCGCTAGGTCTTGTTTATGCCGTATATCATAAACCGCACGCGGGAGCCAATGCTTATGTTTGCTGAGAAACTCTTTCTCGAAACTGGCTTGGCCGTCTGGGTGCCTCTTGCTTGACAGTGTCTTGGGATAGTATATTCCTTCTTTATCAAATTGCCGTTTCAACCATTGGTTCTGTCGTACATTCTTTATTTCAACTTTTTCACCTATAGATGAGGATAGCCGGTAGAGGTCTTCTTGTACGCTTTGTTCTAGCTGGGTTGCTAGTTGATCAGCCTTGTCTACATCTACTCGTATGCCCTGTTGTTTCATCTTCAGGGTAATAGGCATCAACCTCCGTTCTACATTATAAGCATGGTCTAGATTTTCTTCTGCGATCATGGGCCTCAATATTCGCGCGGCCCCTAATGTCTGCCCGGCATCCTCCTCTGCATACGGCCCGACGTACTTTCCTTCCATCTGCCAAAGGTACTGTTTGATCTTATCAGGCGGTACCTTGAACCGGGCCATGGCCTCTTTGAGGAGGCGCTCGTCTTTACCAGCCAGACCTAACCATTTCGCAATATAGTCCAGGCTAAATGAATCGAGGTTTTCATTCACCATCGAAGCCATTGCGGAAACATCATCGATTTGTTCTGGAGGTTCAATGTTAAACGTAGCTTGAATCCAACCCCAATCAAACTGAAAAGAGTGGAAAATAAATCGAGTACTTCTTTGTCTCGCAAGCGCTTTAAGCCAACGCCTGACTGTATCATAATCGAAGCACTCTGTATCTGGATGTCGCAATGGAACGTAGACTTTATGAGGGTTATGCTCATCTCCCCACGCCGCGGACAATCCACATATAAATCCAGTGTTTGGATTTGTTCGTTCGTAGGCGTAGAAGCCGGGGCCTTTATCTTTCGCGAGCGAGGGATCTTTTTCTTCTGTGTCAATTGCGACCTCATCTACATTCGATAAGTCCGGCAATTCTGCCGGACGTTTCCATGGGCTCTCTGGGTTAAACAAGGTGAGCTGATTAAACTTTGGCTCCCGCTTCATGGTATCCACGACCCATCGTTCATAATGGCCCCACCACCATCCCCCCATTCATCGTGGTTCACATACTCCACAAAGCCTAGCCTCTGGGCTACTTGGCCCAGATCAAATTTATCCTTATACGCTGCCCAGAATCCGGCACAACACGCATTCTTGCTATGGTGGCAAATTCGATATCCCTTAAACCACCCCTTGAAGTGTGGGTCTCTTACATCATCCAACAGAACTTCAAGGTGCCAGCCCAATCCCTTTTTGAAGATACACGTGGCGCATTGCTTGGCCTGTACCTGTAGCATCTACGATGCCTTTCTTTGGCGTATAGGGGCGCGTGTAATGGCCTTAGTCTATTTAGCTACCCCGTAGCACACGTGCGGCCGGCGCCGCTGTAGGGTGCCCCGTTGGCGGCCATTCCGCACACCTACTAACTATGATAGCGAACACTATCATGGCAAATAGTGTCGCCATTCCAGTCAGAAAACCCCTAAAGAACTGTGGACTCATTGGCATCCTTTTGCATTTCAATTAGGTTGAGTAGAATACCGCGCGCCAACTGCAATTCAATGTTACTCCTATAGGTACATATCAAGTGAATGTACTCGTGTTCCTTTTCACTTAACTTATTAGCGAGGACAAAGCGGCAGACCTCGCTAGTAATTTCCACCTCTTGCATTATACGAGGTATCCACCGGAACTGAGCAGTTTCGATTAGCTTATCGTGGTAATGCAGAGCCTTCTCTAGGTCCTGTAATGGGACACCCTTCTTGCGCCATCGCGCCACATACTTCGTGGCGCAGCCTTCCAGGTATCCCATCTGCACTACCACGGCCAAGTCCCAATGCTCATAGTCAGTCTTGTAGTGGCTCCCGCCCACCTGCCTCTCGTTCGCGTCCATGCCGCACCTCCCAATACATTGGAATCCACCATTCATCCAGCTTCTGATCCGTGTGCCCACGGTGTTGTCGGTAAAACAACTTCAGCCTAATACTAACATACAGAGCCAGCCGAGGGCAAGGTGGATGCTCATCCTTATACACAGCTTTTAAGCAGCGATCAGCTACGATCCACCCGTGGCTATTGCCGAGGTTGATTTGATCTATTCCAAACTCGGCCATTTCAATCATCTCAACATGCTTGATAAGGATCCTGTCTTCTGGAGATATTGCCACTGGAAAGAAAGCATCCCAATGCTCCAACTGTTGGGCATAGGACCAATGCTCAAGCCTGTCCATAGACTCTTTCAAGCTAGGGTTATCCCGCTTAATCGGGTAGGGAATATCTCCCGTATATATTTCCCCTATGTCATGAAACATGATCTCCCTGATTATGTGGATATCTGGCTCTTCATCCACAAATAGGTAGATGCGGAGCGCTTGCCAACAGTGCTCAGACACCGTCTGAGCACCAATGATCGGCCAAGTATGATAACGCTTAACCTGACCAGCTAACCGGGTATCAAAGCGAACCGGGTCTGCGGGATCTTCTTGCTGCATCGTGCCTCTCCAACCATTCACATGCTGCTCTACGCCAGTCCATGGATATTACCGAATAGGCCCATTGCATCGCTTCTTTAATATTGTCCTTCTTATATAGCTGATGTGCAATCGCCATAGGGACAACCACCCCAGCCAAGAACGGGTTTTCTACGTGCGCCCATCTGGCCGATAGATCATTATGTATGTCATCAACGGCTTGCATGGCACAATGAAGGTTTGAATCAAAATTGTCGTCAGGATACAATGGGTATATCGGTTCATAAGCATCTGTATCAATTAAATATTCATCCAGGTCACCAATCACCATTGGCTGGCAACGTTCGGTCAACATTTCCATATGGCTTCTGTACAGATGCAGGTTGGTGGTGACCTGCCAGTATCCACCGATTTTCAAGCCGACTCGCCCGGCTATATACTCTTGCAGAATGGAAAAGTGAACTGCATTGGCCCCACAGGCACCCCATATAAGATCATTGGACCTATTGAATACGGTCATATCCAATTGGCCCAAACGATTAATACGAAACGCCACCGCGATGTTGCAAGGCTTGGTTGAGAATTCACTAATCAAGTCTGGCAACCCAGCTCCCCACATCTGTAGGACACATTGCCGGGTGAATTGGTTTTGCTCCAACTGCCGTACAATCTCCTCTAGCTGATCGAACGGAAGGCCGTGGCGCCACCGATACCCGTAGGCATCGGGTATCATACCACCGACACCATACTTCTCACTGAACCCGGTAATGTAATGATCGAGAAACGCCCCATCATTTCTACCGGCTAACATCCACATGGCTTCCATGAGGTGGAAGAATGGATTGGCATCCCTAACCCTGCTGATCAATACACGCTCTTCAGGGTGGGTGTAATGGATTGTAACAGGCCCAGGAGCCACGAGTGCCTGCCCTAGCCGGGTGTCTTCCGGGTCTCCTTCTGTTATGATGTATTTGACCGCCTTCGGCAACGCATCACGTACGTTTCTTGCTTCGATCACGTGCATTGTGGTCCTCCTTCATTATGTGTGCGCCACTAATCCGGATATCACGAGGCGAGCCCCATTCGATAGGGGTATACTTGACTTGCACTGCGAACTTCTTTCCTTGGTATAGATGCAGGGCATGACTCAGATATGGTTCTTGGGTTTTCTGCATGGCTTCTTCTAACCGGGACAGAAACTGTGGGAAGCCAGCCTTTGGGACATAGTATGCTCCCTGCACCGCGAACTTGGAAATGCGTTGCTTTTCTGCTATCTCATTAAACTCACCAGCCTTATCCACATACGAGGACAGCGGGTTTGTGCTCTCCCTTACCAGAACCGCGGGGCTCGTGATCTGGCCCAATAGCCAAAGATCATTAGTAGTGTTCAATACATCTACGTCGAGTATCATAGTGCTGGTAGCTTCTTTAAATGTTCGCATGGCTTCCAGTGCCGTATGCGCTGGACCATTAGTCTTAGGCACAGCGACATAACTGTACATGAGCTCCAGCTTTCTTAGCCGGGAAACACAGTCTTCTGATATGGCTATGGTGATATCACCATACTGTTCTGGCACAGTGTTGATTACATGCTCCAACATAGTAGCGACATGGCCCCTCCAACCAATGGGAAGGAAGGGCTTTGGGATATTGAAGCCTAGCTCCTTAAATCGCTGGCTCTGACCAGCGGCTAGAATGAGAACCCGCATTTCTGTCCATCCTGGTGGAATTGAAGTATTGTTTCTCGGGAATAGTCATTGAGGTTTTTGCCTAGCAATGGTAGCTTACTTAGTATCTCATTGCCAACAGTGATTATGTGGACCCCGCAGACATCTGCCTGTATAATGTTCAGCAACTCGCGGGTGCTGGCCCAGATCAATTCAACAGTAGAGACTTGATCTGTTAATTTGAGACATCGTTCCATGATCCTCGTAGGGTCGACACCCGTGTCAGCAATCCGACCAGCGAAGATTGAAAAGTAGCATGGGGCTCCACCCACAACAGCCGGGAGCATACGCTCAACTTGCATCGGGGTCATCATGGCTGTAACGTTCACCTTGATCCCATCGTTGGTTAGGTCCCGCACGAGCTTGTGGGTGGAGTCTCCATAGGTCGTAGTAACCGGGATCTTCACGTAGACGTTCTCTCCCCAGCTTGCGATCTTGCGGGCCTGCCGCTCCATGTCAAGCGGTGCATCGCCGAACACCTCGAAGGACACCGGCTTATCGGGTATTGCCATGAGAACATCGTGGGCAAAGGCTTCATAGTCACGAACCCCAGCCTTGTACATCAGGGTCGGGTTCGTAGTGAACCCTCTGATAAAGGGGATCTGGTTTAGGCCGAGCATTTCAGAGAAGGTGGCGCAGTCAGCAAAGATCTTTACGTTGAACGTTCCTGTACCAAACATTGAAGTTCCTCCGCTATACGCCCAGCCCATTGGCCGGTGGTTGAATCAAACTGACGACCTATACGCTTTAGGACTACCATACACCAGAAGACGGACTTCCATGCACTTTCATCATACTCCATAAACTGAGGCCATCGGTACTGCACGAGTGGAATACCCCGTAGTACTCGCTCCCACCCAAGTATTGACTGAAGTATTCGCCCCCAATCCACAGCCGCAATATAGGGTCGGTTCAAATATCTGGGGGAGATTGGATCAGTGATGAGGTACCGACCATCATTAGTGAGCAAGAGGTTGTCGATGGTTGCATCACCATGTACAAGGCATTGATAGCCATCCAGAGCCCATTCAGGGACCTCGATATTGATAGTCTTTCTTAGCTCTGCTCGCCATGGCCCCTTGTATTCTGCCGGTGGCCTATTCCAAACATGATTGGCTAAGATATGTTCGATTATTTGGCAATGTTCAACAGCCGGAACCACTGGTCGTAGATATGGCATATAGAATCCAAGATCAGTAATAGCTGTGACTGGGGGACATACTTGTGGACCTAGTTGCTCCATATACACAGCTTGATCCAATACAGCTTGGTGACCCATCCCTGTCTTGTAGAGCATAGGAACCAATTGAGCTGTACTATGTCCGTATATATGGGACGGCGGGCCGCTGACTGGTTGCAGTATCGGCTCGTATTCCTTGGAAAGCTTCGACAGATCTCTCAGTCTGCTCTGTAACTGCTCAAGGTCCATGGCGTTAGCCTCGGTTGGCGCAACCGGAAAAGAAGGTATGCTCTTTCAGACCATAGCGGTCTGAAAGTTCCATAATCTTTAGGTCTGCTGCATCTTCACAGGCGGGTTTTGATTCCAAACCACCGAGATGATTGTAGTAGACACCCCAAGGGCAGTTCATGCCAACACAAACGATGATATAAATCCACGGTCCCATCACGGTTTCCTCGATTGAATGCCGTCCTCGAGTGCCTTTTGCCACTGGCATATCACTTCGATTCGCGGAACTGAAGCTTTGTAGTCCTTTTGCACCGTGGACACGTACCCTGGATGGAGACGGGCAAGAAATTCTGCATCAGCATTTGAACGTTCGATGGTTCGCTCATTAGTAGCGCCTCCTGGGGCGTCGAACTTACGCTGATCGTTAACTGTAGTGTGCCAGATGGCGTTGGGATATCCTTTCCGCAACAGTTGCAGAGTAAGGTCCATGTCTTCACGGGTTTCAATCCTCCCCAACTCACACTCTGCGATTACTACCGGAAGGTAGAATCCCAAACTGTAAACCATTCTGCCGGGTGATTTCCAACCCACCTCCTCTAGCGTATTGTTTCCCTGGCGAGGCCCGAACCCCACGTGCGGACACTCCCGGCTAAGCATGTTGGATAGGCGCTCAAATTCATACTGAAGTTCCGTGCCACGGATTTCCTTGAGGTGCCAGTCGGTTTCGCTGATACGGGTGGCGAACCGTAGGTCATCGTCGAGCATCATAATCTTTTCGACGCCGCGCCGGTGCCACTCTTCCATGATCCAGCGGCGCTTCTGGGCGATGGTACAGTCAGGGTCTGGTTGAGCCTCAACCCTAAGATATTCACTGTGTCCACTGAGTGCAAATACTTCCCTCTGTGGGCACACGATAGTGGTATGCTTCTTTAGCTCGGTATTAAATGAAGCAACCGTTAATTGGGAATTGGTTCGTTGCCGGGTTGGTATGATCAATTGCATTTCCATCAGGCAATCCCTCCTTGCTCCTTGGCCTTCTTCCAATCAAACCTGACCTTGTATCCCTGCGGGTGGCGGGTGCCATCTTCTTTGGTGGGGTACTCGGTATATGTGATGATGCCGGGCCACAGTCCGGCCATGCGTTCAATCTCTGACATCATGAGCTCCGTGGTACGCCAGTCGCTGCATCCACCTTTGCTGTAAGGCCGATCGACCTTACTGTACTCAGTGATTACGGCGGTTTTGTGACCACGGGTTATCAACTGCAACATCATGTCATGTTCCTCGGCTATCATGCCGCGGAAGTGGGGCCACGGGTCGGGGAACCGGTCCCGGTTGAAACACAACGTCTGGTTGAAACGATGACATTCGATGTGCCCCCTAGGAAGCCCCTGGCTCATAAACTTATCCGCTAAGCCTACCATAGTATACTCTTTCAGTAAAGTACAGATTATGTTGACCATGTTTATTGTATCTTCGGGTTTGGTAGGTATAAATTTCCCGGTATCGACACGCTTGTAAAATTTTAAATCGTCATCGAACATAAGAACTCGACCAGAGTGCCTGAGGTTGAGGATAAACTCCCGCTTGGCTGCGATACCTACCCCATCAAAGGGTAGGATCTTAATGTCAAGGGGCACGTTCTGGCGGTATGAAATGTATTGGTCAAAGGGGACAATAAGGGTCACCCAAGGCCAAAGGTCTTGGGAGAGGTTGGCGATAGTTTTCTGTGCTAATGGGCGGGAGCGTGATGGAATGCAAATTTGCATATCATTGTCCATGGTAGTGGTACCTCCTCTTGAGCCGCAAGCCTACTCGAGCCCTCTCGTACTTGCTGAACTCGCAGCAATGGTTCTGTGTGTCTTGGGCATGGAATGGACCTAACCCATAGCCAGCCAATGCACCGTTCTCCCTATCCCGTAGTGCTCGTATCTCTTGTAACCATTCCTCAGTCCGCCAGCTTTGATGTATCGGGCGGCCAAGAACCGCGTTCAGCCCGCGCTGGGACCCAGGTCCGGGCGCCGCCCAACGCCACCAATCGTCCACATTCAACATAAATGGCAGATATTTCAGATCGGCTACCAGTTGAGCAGTCATAAAAGGTCCAAGACCAGAACTGGATTCCTGCAACCACGCATACATTGAGGCCAGACTCGGTGGTGATCTTAGCCATTCGTTCCATTTAGCCTCCCATGGTTTCTGACACCACTGGTGAAAATATACCATGACCCCGATGCCCTTGGTAACTCCCGGTGCCCCGTTGATGACAAAAGCTCCGGTTACGTGCGGCTGAGGCAGATTGTTAATGTATTCAAACATGAAAGTGCATTCTTTACAGCCACGGTCAATGTACTCTTCAAAGATAGACTTGTTGCCGATGTTGGGCTCATTAAACAGGGCATCACAGGTTTCGATCCTATTAAACCATCTATAGAGGACTGTAGCCGGTAGAACTATGGGGTCCTCTTTGTAGCGATTACGTACAGTCTTCTGGTAATGTATGGAAGTCTTATCGATCTCGCGGTATACGTTACAGAAGCTATAGTCTTGGAGTGTCTGGTCGTCGGTCCAAGGCCACGGCTCGTGGCGCGTTTTCTTGAGGTAGATGTTGTGGCGTTCGAGGAGGAAGTTGATGTAGCGCTCAAAGGGGTCTTCTATTTGGTCTATCGATACCACGGTTTGAACTCCCGTATTAGTCTTGGGTGAAGGTTAGGGTCGCCCCAATTGCCATTGAAGCAGATACAGCGATCGTCTATGGTGATAAAGGCACGCGGCTTGTGTTGTGGGAAGTCGACTAGCCGTATAAACTCTTCTGAGGTATGCCTCAGTATATATTCATACATGGCTCTGCGGCCATGTGGATCCACTGACCGGGCTGAGTAGATGCTTATGTCGAAGGTCTTCAGTGCTTCTAGCATCCACTCAAAGACCCCAGGCACGGGAGGGTCTTGACAAACCTCCATTCCCTGCCATCCACTGGTATAACTATGGATACAACCGTCGAAGTCTAGTAGAATAATGGGCTTACTCAATAGCATCACGCTGCCTCCACTGGCAGAAGCCGCATGGCTTCCTCTACCCTCTGGTCAATCATACGCATGGCTTCTGGATCATGATTATCGGCCTCGCGTAAAAGTGGGAGCCCGGTAACAATGGAGACCAGAACCTCATCGCGGGTAGCCGGGCGACCGTTGGCATAGAACTCCACGTGCTCCGGCTTTCCCAATTCAAATAGAATGCCATTAGACAATCGCTGTAGCTTATACGAATATGTGGTCCATAGGACAGCAACACCAGGATTACGGCCAATAGCAATTCCAGCGGTCTGCCGATGCATAAACTCCACATCCTTTTCATTGCGGCGCATCCGGGGTTGCGTTAGAAACGGACAGGCTATCGCGGCATATCTTGCACAGTCGCGATGTGAGGGTGGCTCACCATTAATCTTATTGATCATACACATAGGCCCGATAACAAATGTCTTGTATCTGCCAAGCTTTCCCCCACAAAGCCAGCATCGGTCAAATGTATAAGCGAGCCTAAATTTTTCGGCATTAAAGGCCCGAAAATCGGGCTCCTCATTAACCCATTGTACGAACCAGGGTACTGGATAACCCTCCGGTGATATACGAAGGTGGCTCATTTGCGGTGGGATACCGATTTCGGCGATGCGTTTGTTGAGCTGTGGCATTAGTCGAACAAGCCTCCGAAAAAGTGCCGCTTATCAGGCTGCACGATTAATAGATCTTCTTTGGTCCGGGTAATCGCTGTGTAGAATACCCGGTACTCATCGTCGTTATTAGTCGTGAACGCCTTGTCCCCGGCCTTAGCCGTATCTGCGAGCAGCACCACGGTATCGGCTTCCCCACCCTTAACACGGTGAATGGTGGATATATGGATGTTCGGCTTCTGTAGGATATTGTACCCCTTGTCTAGCACTCGTTTAATGTACGCAACATCTTTAATTTCGGTGAACACTTGGTCCCATGCACCCTCGGCCAGCAACCCGTATTCGTTTCGCAACTCCAACATATTCAGGTGCGGCGGGTCCGGCTGGTCAGCTATACGGTTCAGCGCTACCTTATATCCACGCCTGACCAAGCCTACCTTCTTTTTGTGGCCTTCTGATGGCAATAAATCATAAATCCGCACGGCCTGATCAGCCGGGATTTTTAGGCCAACTTGGAGTTGGTTCCAAGCATCGATTGCCATGGCTTCAGTTTGTTTGATGCTGGGGTTCTCGAAGTACCTGTAGGTGAGACCATGCTGATTGCAATAGGCTGTGAACTTGCGCAACGATTTAACGGTCCTGCCCAACATCATAACTGTGCCCAGAGTCGGGTCTAACATGCCAGGGTTCAGTTCTGATATGGTACCAATGACATTGTGCGACCCGTCTGCATCGCGAGGATACCACACCTTCGGGCGACGTTTGAGAACCCTCTGTATCACCCGGTTAGCGAGGTAGAACACTTTGGTCGGCACCCGGTAGCTCTGGTCCAATTGCTGAACATCGCCCTCTAGGGTGATAAACCGCTCTGAGGCCCCGGCAAAACTGAATATGGTTTGGTCATCATCGCCAGCAATGTAAAGACGTTTAACATAGCGAGATAGTATTTCGACCATGCGCCACTGAAGCTCGCTTAGGTCTTGTGCCTCATCGATAAACAATACATCTATCCGGGGTGGGTCATCCTGTTTAATAAACTCTTCTATCATATCAGTAAAGTCATAAAGCCCTTGGTCTTTCTTCCAATCCCTTAACTGTTTAATGATCCGCCATGCCCGCTCTGTATCTGGTATAGCATAGTCATAGCTAGACAATACTTCTTCTATAGGTCGGCAGGTGAGTCGAGCGTAGTTCTCAACGAACAATACAATGTCGTCCCCGTAGAAGTTGGTATAAGTTCCATCGTCAGAAGACAAACCGCCGTGTAGTTCAAGGCCATGTTCTTGTCCAAACTCGCGTACAAGCTTGCCAGTGAACGTTTGATTGGACTGCAGTCCAAGGTGTCTAAAAGCTGCTGAATGGAGAGTGTTGAAATACCGAAACTTATTTCGTGGTAAACTGAATCGGGCAGCGGCACGACTTATAGCCTCCTCAACGCCACGTTTGGTGAAAGTCATAAACCCAATACGATCTGGCGGGATACCCCGCTCCATTTCCTCGTTAACAAGGTCAAGTAGCTTGGTGGTTTTGCCAGTACCAGGAGGACCTACGATTATCACAGGTCTATACATGAAACCCCCTGCGAGGTGGGGAACACCCTTCACGGATTCCTTGCTCTAGGTTACCCTTGACAGCAATGGTCTTGCACCGTGAGCCAGAGCATTTTACCTTGCGAACCCACCTCTACCCGCGCGGGTAAGTTAGTATTGCATTATAATGTGGGGAACGCAACCTGCAGATCAGAATGGAATGTCACCATCCACAGCGCCACCTTCCGCCCCCTGGATCGGCGCCTCAGCTCGCTTCTCACCACGCTTGACTTGCTCATAGAAGACCTTGGCTTTGGTGTATTGAGCCAGTGGAACAAACCCCAGATCTTCAAACTTTAGGGCGAACCAATCCCCACTGGCATTGCTGGCAGGGATAGTGCTAAGATGATACTTCCTGGCAAACGCCGGCAGAACACCTCCTGTCTTGGGGTTTGTAAACTGATGGAACATAGTCTGCCATTGCCGGGCAAAGGTATGTTTCGTCCCAGAACAAGGGAGGACATAGGGGCGATCATTCACCATAATGTAGAACTCGCGTGTCTCCTGGACTGTATTCCCATTCGACTTCCGCACCCGAATTTTACGCTCCTTTCCATCATCACCACGAACGAGTTGATCCTGGCAGTCTGCCGGCTCAGCCTCGTGGCGCCCGGCGAACCCGCCACGATTCGGTCGCCACTCAATCCAGGTGTGGACCATTTCACAGGGGATGCAATCAAATCCAGTCTCCCCATTAACGATGGGGGAGAGCGCGTTGCGAAACCAGAAATGACCCGGCTCAGCGCCCTCAATATATGCTTCGGTTCGCTTGCCACATGCCGGGGAATTGGACTGGAGGACGTAGATTAAAGGCAGAAGCTGGTCTTCTGCCTTGAAACTTACACCCTTTCCCTCATCACCACCGATGACCTCTGCTAGATCATCAGGGATAATTAATTTTCCATCTGCCGTGGTTTGTAGCTCTTGTGCCATGAGTCATAGCTCCTGTTCGGTGCAGAGCGATTCTGCAAGAGCTATAATAGCTTAGCTTTTTGGTGATGGCAATAGTGGATATATTCAGGCTAGTGTTCACCATGGGCATATGGTATAATATGCTGATGTAAAGCCCCGATGGTCGGGGTTGCGGGGTTGCGGGGTTGCAGGGCATATAAGCCCTATGTAAGGAGGTTGAAGTGAGTACCAAACCGAACGCCTTGGCTCAGGTCGAGGCGATAATCGCAAAGCACTGTTGGATACCGCCAGAAGAAAGGCTGGCCGCGGCACTGTGGACCCTTCATGCACACGTGTATGACCGGTACACTTGGACCCCACGGTTAGCGATACTCAGCCCGGTGTTCGGCTGTGGCAAAACCACGTTGCTGGAGATTATTCAACACCTAACCCCGGAAGCACAACGCTATATCAACATCAGCCCGGCCTCAGTTTACCGGGTGGTCACGCTGGGCGCCGCGCGAACTTTGCTGTTCGACGAAGGTAATCACCAGTTGCGAAAGTTGGACCTGATAAACGTGCTCAACGGGTGCAAGTACGGTGACATGATAACCCGGTGTACGGTTAAAGAGGTACACAACTTCTCAGCATTTGCGCCGATTGCTATTGCAGCCATGGGAAAATTACCGAGGGATGATTTGATGCAACGCAGCATTGTAATCAACATGACTCGGCAACCCCCGGATGCACCCATCCATAGGCTGAATGCCAAGGACCTGTACTTCAAGTTGGCGATGTCCAAACTGTTGGGTGAAATTAACGAATGGGCTGGTCAGGTTGAACTTCATCCTGACCCGCCCAGCCCGGTCAAAGTTCGATATGCCGATAACTGGCGGCCCCTCATAGCTATTGCTGATGCCTTTGGTGTAGGTGACAGGGCGCGGGAAATAGCCATTCAGATGTGCAGTGGCTTGCCTGATGATGACAAACAGGTTCAGGTGCTTGCTGACCTGTATGATATATTTGTCGAGGCAGGGCCGGATATCGACCGCATTGGCAGCTTCAAGCTAACTCAGCATCTGCACAACAGGGGATACACTGAGTGGACAGGGCTTAATGGGGAAAGACAACCCCATTCAATAACTACCTGGGAACTAGCCAAAATACTGGAGCCGTTTAAGATACGGCCCCAGATGTTTCAGTTCCCTGGCCCCAAGTTCTTGCGTGATAAAAACCCAGGCATGAGGGGTTACTTCCGCAAAGACTTCGAGGCTGCGTGGGCCAGCTACCTGCCGCGCAACCCCGCAACCCCGCAACCCGCGGCCCTTACAGCGCCCGTGGAGGGCCGGGTGGTGCCGCTGGCGCAGCCCAAGCGGCGCCGCAAGAAGGAGGGGGCTTAGGCCCCCTCATATTTCACCTGCGATAAGCTGCACGATTAGATGAACTATCTCTTGGTATAAGGTTTCCATCTTTTGTTCAATGTCTTTACGGACTGCTTCATCTACATCGTTTAGCCGCTCCATCGCCTCAGTTATCGCCTTAGCCGGGTAGTCTTGTCGGGCGAGGTATGCGGCATGATAGATAAGGGAACGTGGGGCAGGGAACCCGGTCTTTAACTCGGAATCAATCTGGCTGAACGCCTCCTCTAGTAAGGGGTTGTCCTTATACATTTTGAAGGCTGTGCGAGCCGTGGGCTTCAGGTTTCTGGGCCGGAAGTTCTGGTTATATAGCCGACGGATCGTTGATAGCTTGGCATTCCACTCAGGTATATCGGGCCGCGGCGATCTGCGCCGCGGCTTAGATCGTGTTCGCTGCTCAACCCATGCGGCTTGTTTCACCTCTTCTATGCCACCTGGGGGAAGTGGTTCAGCAGGAGCAGTATCTTCAACTAGGAGTGTCAACTTGCGGGTATCTGAATGTGCCGTGAGCGCAAGCTTAGCGAGTCCATTTGGAAGTGGATTGTAGTCGCAGTTAGAATGGACTGGCACTTCGTAGGGGAAGGCGATGCTTTTCACTTCGCTTGCTAGTTCTGGTAGGCTAGTGTCGTGATACCCGTAGAAGTGACATTGCTTGTAAGTCCTCCTCTGATTGCTAGGTACCTTCAGTCGCCCTCTCATGGGCACCTCCCTAGAATGGTAGTTCCTGAACTGGTGGCGGCTTTTCTCCCCGTATTTGCCACAGCATGAGAACGACATACCCTGAGTGTGGATAGTTCGGTTTGTTGTGAATAGCTAGTTCTAAAACCTTCTTCTTCGGCACAATTTCATGTATTCCAGCTTCTGTATTTTCAAAATAGATAAAATCTGTGTTTTGAGAGTTCATACAATAATACAACGCGGACCAATTGACTGCGAAACTATCGTTATATTTAGGGCGTGGTTGAATCCGCATAACATACCCTAAATTCAGATGTGTCTGGCATTGCCGGAGCTGACCCCAAGTATGCCAAGCCTGTGTTTCTCCATTAAATTGTGGCATCGGGCCACAATTTTCGTAATAGCACTCCACAGTTGTTGGTAGCGATACGGTCACTTGCATATCTGTCCCCTGTCTACTCCTCTTTGATTTTCACTTCATCAAACACATATACCCCGAGGAGTTCACGAGGGAGTATATGGTTTTTCTTAATTTCGCGCTTCACAAACGCTCTTAGCGTTTGGTGGTGGATGCTCTCGTTGGGATAATATTGTATACCATGGGCATCTAGGAGCGCCATAACCTCTAGGCGGCGCTCGTGCTCCTGCATACCAAAGAAGATGTTTATCACAGATTTGACAAGATCGCCGTGGCCCTGGCTCTCAAACCACTGGAACGCTTCCATACGTTTGTCATCAGGGATCTTGGCGGTGTAAACTGTTTCCCGCTCTGCCCGGAACGGTGGATAGTTGGCCCAGCCATCCACATCCACACCACTGACCTGAGCATCAGCAAACATTTGGACTAATTCGCTTCGCTCCATCTTGGTGATCTTGGATTGAGTTTCGGCTACTCTGGCTTCTTGCTCAGCCTTCAGGATATACAGCTCCTTAAGCTCTCGTGCTTTCTTGCGGAGACCTGTCAGATCAGCCGGCTGAGGTTCTTCGGCCGCGATTGCGTCGAATAGTTCCTGGTCGTTGCTCATTGGACAAACCCCAGAATAAAGAATGTTGTGAAGCAGACAGCACAGATACCAGCATGGAAGTAGTCCTTTTTGTAGACCAAAATTCCTATTGTAGCGGAAATACAGCCGAGGGCTGCAATGTGGCTCCCATCCATCATGTACCTCCCTTGCAACTCAAGGTATTGTACAGTAATGGCTTTTTGATGGCAAGGGGGAGAGGTGGGACCCTGAGCTGTCTGTTTTACGCCAGAAAGGCGGAGCACATAGATGCCAGCCCAGGGCCTCATCACCCGACAATCATGGAGTACCGCGGAAACACACCTTCGAGCCTCACGTGCCCCGAAAAGGAAAACCAAAGGAACAAGAGCACGCTACGCCACAACCATACTACGCCACCCAGCCCGGTGATACAAGCTAGAAACGCGGGGAGTCGCTCTTTAATGTGGTCTTATAAACGACCAGGGACTCTATCACCCCTATTTCCTGTTTGTATTCTGCTTCACGGGCGAGTTGATCTGCATGTTCGCGTGCCGCGTTATAATCCTCCCATTCAGCAACAACCTCACACGTGGTGAGATTCCACACATGATATCTCATATCCGCCCCTCCAGATATAAGAACATTATATTTCCAAATTGTGGCATAAATGTGCCAGTTGTGAGGGAGGACCGTACAACTGGCAAAACGGTCCCGTACCCATGGTCTAGGACCTGGGTCTAGCCATGGATCCTCCAGTCCATCAGCTTCCTACGTTCTCAGCCCCAGCATGGGCATCAGCAGGCTCGGCTGCTCGTTGAGCAGATTGCAATGTTCCGATTTCGCGCTCCATGGCATCAATAATGCTCGCGCTGCCCTCGGTTGCACACTCGGTAATCAGGCCCTTCAGTCTGTCTGCAAAGTTCATTGTACTTCTCCATTGTTTTGCGGATTGTACTAAGGAAGAACCGCCTCCCCAGTGGAAGTGGTGGGGAGGCGGCGGTTGCCAGCAAAGCCCCGGAGTAAGGGTGGTCGGGGTTGAGGCCCTGTGGCAAAAAGTACCATGCCACAAGCTTCTGCTGAACACAAGCATGATGTTCTAGTCAGTATTAATTCTGGGTTGTATCAATGCAATCGGCACTTTATAATAGGGGTTGCAATTGCAGTGGAGTGTAGACATGTTGGAGAGCAGTATCCCTTTTGGTCCACTTAGGAAAACCACTATGAGCCAGAAATATAAAGCAGGTCAGCGGGTGTGGTTGGCTCCTTTTGAAGAAGAACCTCGCCAAAGTGGTGAGATTCTTGAGGTATTTGTAGACGGGAACTATATTATCGACATTGATCCCGAGTACCGTAGCGGCCCCGGGGATGATGGGATACGTGACCAGGTGCCAGAAGACCAAATAGAGGGATTAGCAGAATGAGGAACACGTATCCGACAGACATGCCAATTCCACATGATGCTCACCCTTTGCCGAAATGCCCATGCGGGGCCATTGGGCAACACGTGATTGACAAGAATATGATCTTGTGCCAGAAGTGTATGGAGAAGTGGGTAACTCAGGCCAGAGCCACAGCACCTAAGACTAGAGGTCCACCTAAATTTGGCATTGGCGGTAGACCACCCAAACCAGATGATGGTGAGGACCCAAACTTCTGCCGTTGTGGGCATCCATCTGAAACACATGCTAGAACATCAGTGCGTAGATACTGCAAGATGGCCCGCTGCTCCTGCTCACGTTATGATCCAGTGGGGCACATCTGATGGCTAAGGTCGTATGGGTTGCTGTCGTTCTCTTTTCAGCCGGTGTAGCAGCGACAGGTCTCACGCTGCTCACCGAGCAGGGAAGCCGATCCTATAAGTTCTTGGAGCAACCAAAGGAGGTGAAGACTACCACACTCCCGGCTCCCAGTGAGTTGGACTTGTCCAAGACCACCACTATTCCACTAACAGATAAAACCACGGTGAGGACCATTTCAATCCCGCGTCCACAGCATCCACAGGAACCACCCAAACCACCGGAGCCAGCCGTGGTTCTACCGGCTCCAGCGATACCAGACTACTACTATCTGCCACCGACGACTCGTTATATCACAATCGGCCACCAGCATCATGGCAAAGGAGGATGTCCACATGGGGGAGTCAAAGTTACCGGAGGGAAAGCTCGCGGCAAGACGTGGCACTGTGAGTACCACCACTGATAAACGGTTCTATGCGGAGCGCCCCGTGCCTAAGCGATTATATGCGAACATTGCCGTGCATTCGCGAGAATCAAACCAGATATTAAAGACGTTGCCCAATGGGACTCAGTTTGTGCTCATTCGTAACCCAAATCCACGGCGGCCGTATAGTATCGGCGTTTATCACGATGGCAGGCATTTTGGATGGGTTCCCCATAATGTCTGTATAAAGATCGCCCCGTTGATAGATGCTGGCAAATTCGTAATCTGTACAAAGCTGGACTCTACGTCTGTAGAATTCTTAATAGCGGAGGACTAGTGAGCAGGTACCGGAAGAATGAGCATCTGGACGATGGTCGAAGCAAAGTTGTCCGAGAGCGCACCGACATTGAAATGGAACGGCATTACGACATGCTTGAGGCCCATGGGACCGCAGATAAGATGTACGAAATCTTAAAGAAACACACAACTCCAGATCAGATGCGTAAAATCTGCGCGGACCTGATAATGCTGCGAGACCCCGGCTACCGCTCTATCGTTAGCCGGTTACTAGCTCAACATAATGCAGGGGTGAATGGAACTGATATTAACACTCCGTCGCGGATATTCACACGAGTGGTCAAAGTTAAACCTGGGCCGCGGCCTCGTGCAAAAAAGAATAATACATCACGGTAATAGTGTGGCATAATAACGCACTTAAACTATTGAAGGGAGTAGAAACACGAAGCTAGGGATGGGACAGGGGACCATCATGGGAGAGGTTGTTGGGATCAAGAGCGGGAAGAGTGTCAATGAGTATCTAGAGTTGGTTGAAGTTGCGGAAGACTATCTTAAGCAACTTCATGAGTTGCGGTCCAAGCGTGGCGTTGTTGTGGGTGACTACGAGCAAGCCGTTAACATCCTAAAAGAAATAAAATTCTGCGGCAGATTCAGTGCTTGGTTCAGGGAACAGTCTGTCGGCCAACTCGATAGCATTGTAGACGACCTCTACGTAGCCATAGCTGAAGAGGAAGAGCACCTGAAGTAACCTCTTAGTTGTACTCGGGCCTTCCCTGCCTTATAATGGCCCATGTGGTACAACTTGAAGAACACGCCCGATGGCTACAGGATGGCTAAATTCGACTTCCTGTTTAACGTCGATGCTGTATACGAGATACAGCATCGGCGGGGCAGGCTCTATTGCGATTGTGAACAGGGTCGTAAATCACCCACCTGTCGGCATAGGACAATGGTTTCTATTTTCTGTAGCCGTGGTGTTGTTGATCATTATGCGTTCTACAATTACGACACGGGCGAGTGGTGTTGAGGCATATTCAACGTTGCAATCTACAAATCATAGTATATAATGGTTGTAGGTACGGGGTTTGATATGCAAGGACTACAGAGCCATGCGAAAGTTACTGAGTGGTGTAGCAATGGCCGCGATGTTGGCCGGGTCTGCACAAGCCTGGGAATCAGCTAATGACAATGGCCGCATTCGGGTTTTCGACAACCCCGAATACGACCTCAACCTGCGTGCGTGGCCCGCGCCATGGAGCCAGAGCTTTGGCGCCATTCCGCAGGGCACACAGATGCGAGCAACCCGTTGTATCCACCCGGCTAATGTGGAGCACGACTGGTGCTACGTAACACTTCCCAACGGTGCAACCGGATGGGCCTCGGCATACTATATGCGGGAGCTTGGGTCGTTCTACCCAGGTGGCCGGTTCATCGCCAAGGCGCCAACCTTCGTTGCTCCGCCGGTTGTACAATTGCCGGAGGTCGTGGTTACTCCGCCACCGGTCGTGGTTACTCCGCCGCCGGTTGTGGCAACAGCTCCATCGGTACAGCAGACAACCAGCCCAACCAACAACATCACCATTACGGTCACCCCGGCACCGGGCGCTCCGCCAGTGGTGGTTGATAGCTCTAAGGTTGTCACTACAGGGCAACAGAAATAGGGGCCGCGCAAGCAGTCCCTGGGAGAGCTAGGGTGGGGCACAGTATGACATCCCGCTACTGTGCGGTCGGTCAGCACCGGGGGGACACCTCCCCCACCCTAACTGGAGGTTTGGAAACTGAAGTGAGGGCGACATGTCTAGGTACTGGCGTGTAAGGCACCGAGTAAGGCGCCTTCAGATAATGAGGGAGAATAAAATGGTCTTAGACAACAAGGAAAAGTCCGTTGAGGAGCATGTGGAAGCGGCAATTGAAGAGTATGATAACAAGCACGTGCCCGCGTACTTGAAGGCCGTGATGATTTGGTGTGGGGACCACAAGGGGGAGAAAGATGCTCTGCGACGAAATAGCTCACGATGAGCTAATGCGGACTTGCATCCAGGGTTCTGCCCAATATCAACGTGCAATTCTGGCCTCAGAGAAATTTATTCTGGGGCCAGATTTCGCGTTGGCCGCTGATGGGCTCGTTGAAAACTACAAGGAGCTAGAGAGGATTGCGCCTTGGTGCCGGCTGCCTCACCCGTTGTGTTGGTTCGAGGTCAGCCATGCTGACAGAGAGCTATGGAAATCACGCTCCACATTCCATTTCCCGGAGGAGCAGTATGCCCCATCTCGAGTCGGGTTCTTATGTCAGCAAAGAGGTGATAATGCCGCTCATTGGGATGCCTATCTATTCTGGTCGTTAACTGATTTCAGCCCAAACGGTGGGCGACATAATATGAGTGAAGGGTGTGTCACGTATGATATGACAAAAGACCCATCTGAGCTAGAATACGAGGATGTTGAGCCAGACCCTAAGTTCCCAATGTACGTGGGCCGTACACATCTAGGATGCTATATCCAGCTTGGCATGGCTCACATTAACCGGAGGTTCCGTCCAGACGATGTTGACCCGCAGCATATTGCTGAACTGGTGCGCTCGGATTGGGCAGGTGAGATACGCTATATCATTGCTATACTAGGATTGATTAATGCTCGAAATGTAATGGAAACGCAGTATATAGACAATAGCAAGATCAATAAGGCTCGTAGCAAGCGCAAGCCCGGTGACAAAGGCTACAAGCCTCCAGTTGCGAACCACACGCTGCTTAAGATTAGAGCGATACATAAAGACTCATTGGTTCAACGGGTGGCGGGTACTGCTACCGAGATTCGTGGGCGCTTTGTTCGCGGCCACTTCAAGACGCGTAAAACGGGCATCTTCTGGTGGTCTCGCCATTGGCGTGGGCCACACGATAATCCAGCCGCAGCCAAACCATATAAGGTGGTGACATGACAGACAGGGAATATAGTGTCGTATGCCCAGCTACCGAAGAAACAGCCGCAGTCTTCGGTGGGGCCGATTTCGAGGTCGCTCTGCTACTCTGCAACAAGCTTGCTGAGGAGCATAAAGGAAATGAGTGGCAAGTCCACGAGACTAGAGTTATCTACAGGCGAAAGATGGAACCATGAAAAGGCTGAGTACAAAACGTAAACGCCATTCCGACAAGAAGGCTCGCAAGGGTAATCTGCCGAAGAAACCCCGGCAAGGCATGTCAGCAGACCGCGAGGCGCTCATAGAGTGGAGATATGGCACCATGATGGACCAGCTCTTGGGCTGGGGATACAAATCTGGCCCATAAAAACGCCACTCATATGGCAATCAGGGTAGCGTTCCTTATAGCATTGTGGTTTAGTGCTGTGCTGGGGGTTACCCAAAGGAACGAGCCATGACAAAGAAGCCACAGAAAGTGGAGGTGCGGTGGCATTTGCGCCGACACCCAACCAAATACGGAAGAATCGGCAAGAGCGGCATGATCAAGGTCAAAAGCTATAAACGAGCAAAACGAGGCACCAAGCAAGGTGGGGAGTCAGGACAAAGAAATGCCTAGCCATGGACTTAACCCCAATGGACCTCTCACAATACTTAGCCATGGCGAGTCTGTGCGGATTCTGGATCAATGCTTTCGTTCCCAGGATTCGCGAACTGAAGGACATATGGTGGGGAGCATTAGTGATGTTTCTGCTATGCTGCCTAGCGGCGGGACTAATCCGCCCCGACCTTATTCATCCTACGTGCCACGTCTGCTAATCGGGCTGGCATTCGTGCTAAGCTTGGGATGGATCTGGCTCTACGGCCATACTTGGGCCGTAGACCACACGGAAATAGAAACGTTTATCCCCGATGACTACGTAGAGCTACTGCTCGGCATACTACGTAAGATTGGCCTGATGGGGTGATGTATGCTCACCATCGACATTAAGCTCCCGCCCAACACAGGAGGGCGGGGGCGGGGGCAGTCCGAGTGGAGAGGGTCCAACGATGCCATTGTGTGGACTAGTTGGTATCCTATATACACCAGAGACGCTCTTGTTCCGTATTATTCCTATTACCAAGCACGGATTATGATCGACGGGGAGTGGTATACCTCGCCCATATGCTTCCACAAAAATCTCTTTAAGTTCTAGCCCACATTCAGCATTGTATCTAACATTCTGGTTATGTACCTTTGGGTTATGGCACTAACCCGAGGAGTAACTGTGATGTGGATATTTGAAGTTATGTCCTGGCAAACAGGGGCTATGATTGGCCTCGGTATAGCCGGGATCATTGTGTGCTCACGTGCCCTCCCCCGACAGTGGGATGTGGAAAATGGAGGCTGGGCGCCATGGCTTTGATGGACAACGAGCTTGGCCCCGCAGTCAACTTAACCCGTATGGACTTGCGGGACTGGCGACCAATCGAAGAGCCTCCAGAGGAGACCCCACCTCCACCGGCTACATGGAAAACGGTCGCACTATTCGTTGCGGCATTTTGCCTCTGTGCCGTGGTCGGCATGGCTTGGGCGTGGGGTAAGGATCGTGTGCCTACCTGCTCTACTCAATGCTGGAGGCATGAATGCAGAACCTATTGTTGGTGAAGCAATACGTCGCGGCCCATTTCGACACGATATGGGCCTGGACGCAATTCACCCTATCTGCCGCCTACGTTGTCACACAGGCCACGTGGACTAATCGCCACGAGGGGCGGCTAAGGGAGTTAGAAAATGCCCGTATCAAGACCGACGACTGAGCGGCTATACAAGGTGCTGAGTCGGTATCTCAGTAACCCAGCCATGGATGCATTTATAGATGAGATGCAAGAGGTGCCGGGTACAGCTCCATTCCGTGGTATGGCAGCAAAGCTCAAAGTCTACCACGAGGCAAAGAAAGCAGAGGTGCGCTCGGCCGCTTAGGCCGAGCTATTATATGGAAAATATCTTTTTAGAACTCAAGCTTGTTCACAACACCTCATCACAGTATATTATAGGCACATGCAAACCAAAGGAGCCGTGCCATGAATAAGATTCTATTAGCCGGGGTTGCGGCCATTGCGCTGAACTCCGCCGCCAATGCCCAGGATGTTGGCGGGCGAGACTACGGTCAAGCTGGGCGGGAAATGGAGATCAAGCAGCTCATGTTCGTATGCTCGACACATGAAGAAACAAACAAACTCCACAGGGCTGCTCAGTTCCCCCTTGAGTTTGGCAGGGTCTTTACGGACTCTAAAGAATGCCTACGCTTGGACAAGGGATTCAAAGTCGTTGTCGCGTACACAGAACCAGCTATTCGCTATAAAGATGGTGCGCGGTTCACGATGTATCTGGTCCATTATGGCGCCTATCCATTCAATGTTATGGTGTTGGCCGACTCACAAATCATTGGTGAGGTGTCGGAGCCACCGAAGCCAGTGGTTTTCGATAAGGTTCCACAGTGGCCCAACAATATCGATGTGACCACAGAATCGCGCTGCCACACCCTTGATGGAGCTCCCTGCTGAAAAGCAGGGTAGTTTAGGGGAGTCAATCAATCGTGTTGTAGCCGCGCCACATCGGCGGCAAAACTGTGGTATCACCAACTAAAGCAGTTGCCATCAGGCCGTTATTGTGCCATCTTAGCGCCACGTTACGGGGGCAATTCAGCCTTATATTCTTCCAGCATAGCACAAAGGGGACTACACTATGCAGAGGCTACGACTGTCTCTATTAATTGGAGTCATGGTACTCCCCACAATAGCACATGCACAGAATGCGACAGGAGTCGGGGTTGGTGTCGCTAAGTCAAGGTCCAATTCAGCCTCGAATGCTGTAGCCATCTCTGGGCAAGGGGGCCGAGGCGGCAACGCTCGCTCCAATGCCACGGCTACCGGCAACGGGAATTCCACCGTTAACTTCGGTGCCACACCAGCTTCAACGTTTTCAGCACAAGACATCAACCAGCACGGTTCCATTAGCAACGTGCCGAATGCCTATGCACCCGGATTAACCTCAGCCGGGTTGGAAACGTGCTTGGGGTCGGTCTCTCTGGGTGCCTCATGGTTGGGCACAGGTCTCACAGGTGGTGGCACAATCCCCGATGCGGGGTGCTCCGCGCGACTAGATGCACGGACCCTCTGGAGCTTCGGTTTGAAGAAAGCCGCCATCGCCCGGCTATGCCTCCGAGATGAAATTTATAATTCCATGCCGGAGGTGTGCCAGATATATCTCCCACGCTATGCGGCGACACCGACTGTCGCTGTGTATCCAGCCAATGGATACCAGCCCGCTAGTGAGGCAGACTATCAACAGTATTCTGGTGGCCCTGTCGAAGTGTACGACAAAAAGGGTCGCCTCCGCACATGCAACGATTATGATGTTACCGAGCGCCGCTGCCGAGCTTGGTCCCATACTGCATCTCTTTCACGGCAGCCCTAAGAGGAGCTAAAGCATGAAGTCGTTTATCTTGGCTACGGTCTCTGCAGCGGCCATCTCGGCTGCTGCAATTCCCCCGCTTGCGACCCCGGCTCAGGCCGCGTCCACCTTGGCAATCGGCTCTGGTTTTGCCACTAGCCAATCCAACCAAGCCACGACTGCTACTGCGACTGGTATCGCGGCGGCTGGTGCTGTCGCCACCTCGACCAATACCTCGGTCGGTGCTGGTGTTGCGGTTGCCACGCCTGTCGGTGGCGTATCTCAGGGTATCGGCGCCTCTGCCGGGACCACCAATGGCGTCCAGGGTGCGGTTGCATTTGGACCGAACTCTACGGCACATTCCACCATCACTGGTGGCAACACGGGCTTTGGCGCGGGAGCAGGGTTCACCAACGTTCTCCCCTAGTTTGACCTCCCAAGCGACTAGGGTGATGGGGTGTGGCCGCGGGGAAACCTGCGGCCGCATCTTTTTATACATTCATTATTGCGCTCCTTATGCCCCTGGTGTATTATTTGCTTTACAACATATAAACCAGAGGAGCGTATTATGTCTGTATCACAACGAGTCGCGTGGCCCATCGCAAAGCGGCTGCCAGACTTTCCACTCAATGCTCGTATTATGCAAATAAATGAGCATGGTGGTCACCACATACAGCCCGAGCGAGTGCTGCGGTTCAACCAATACCAAGTCGGCATGACAGTCGGCCAATACCTCGACCGTGTTGTCGAATTGTCACGGACGAAGCAGCTCACCAGCAAGCGATATGGTAACGATCGTATGGCTCGGCTGTGGGCGATGTACGATCTTAAGTACGATAAGGTGCAGAAGTTTATCGTAATCAGGGCGGAGCCGAGCACGGCTCAGTTCTGGGGAGGATAGGGGTAATGGATGATCCAGCCTATAATGCCCGCGCGGAGTTCTTGCGCCTACGTCGTCTCGTGGACACCATGCGTGTCCACGATGATGCTAGTCGCGCCGCGTGGCAGCAAGCCAAGGCTGATTTGGAAGTAGCACGAGCCAGCTATCGTAGGCTCGTGATGCAAGGTGTCAACCGCAAACGAAGGAGGCAGTGATGTGGAAAGCAATGAGTGAGTACAAAGAAGTACCGGATGAGTACCCCAACGAAGATGTGCTGCTAATGGTTAAGGTGACCGAGGCAAGTGAACACCAGTTGGTGGATGCTGTGCCCGGCACGATATATGTGACCATGGGACATTGGATGCCACAAATCGAGTTGTCCCCTGGGGGAGACATCCCACAGGGGGCAATTGAGCCTGGGCACTGGGAGTATGTGGGCTGGAACTGGTGCCAAGATCAATTTGTTCATGTGGTCGGTGGCACCACTGAGGTGGTGGGCTGGCAACCAATGCCTGGGCCAGAGGAAGAGGAGATAATACCTCGGGACAATGCCGATACAATGGAGCACAAGACACACAACGAGATATCCGGCTACTAATTCAGTATTGCACTCGACTGGGGCACAACTTGGGAGTGGGCCATGTATCAGCTATATGCAGTCGATCTTAAAGATGATTCTCAGCGAATACTTGTCGCTGAGAATTTAACTAAAGAAGAGGCCACACAGAAGGTGCTGACCATGGGCGACTATGGCGAGTGGCCTGACAATCATGGAGCCCCACTCACTAATGGCAATCGCCAATGGCGTTGGGCCGATGGATGGTACCTGGGATAACCGGGTACTATTAGGGGCGAGTTTTTCTTGGTGGGGTAATCAAGGTTGCATCAAATGCTTC